>JADMIO010690224.1_pt1 | contig 93533 bp, 82 predicted proteins | sample 8958161 | NCBI WGS metagenome assembly JADMIO01 (sample SAMN16585339, study PRJNA669376) | soil metagenome | isolation source: Crop rotation soil | place: USA: Cullars Rotation, Alabama | collected 2011
GGCCGCGACTTCAAGTCACGTGAATTCCAAGCTTCGGATCCCACTGTGCTGGAAAATGGTTATTCTGTCTGCGCAGGATTCTGACAGGAACATTAACAACATTGCGCCCGCATTGTTCAATGCTTTTCCTGATATGGAATCCCTTTCGCGGGCAACGCCTGATGCTCTTCTTCCTTTCATCAGCAAAGTGCGCAACTTCGGCAACAAAACAAAATGGCTGATTGAAATGGCGCAGAAAATAAAGGTCGATAAAAACATTCCAACTTCAATGGATGAGCTAACTGCTTTGCCTGGAATAGGAAGAAAATCAGCTAATGTGATCAGGAGAGAATCAGGCGAGAAGCCCGAAGGCGTTATTGTTGATCTGCATGTTGTTCGAGTGGCTCCGCGAATTGGAATTGCTACCGGGACTGACCCTAAGAAAATTGAGAAACAAATTATGGACGCGCTTCCGCAGAAGGATTGGGATGCGGGCATGTGTATGTCATTCCTGGGCCGGGAAATTTGCAGGCCGACAAACCCCAAGCACGAAGAATGTGTGATGAAGACTGTTTGTGAATATTATAAAGGGTTAAAGAAAAGATAGCTTTAAGCTATCTCCTATCACAAACAAAAAAGACCCTGCATTTAGCAGAGTCTTCATTAAGGCAAATAAAACTCTTTCTTTAATTTAATTTCAATTCATCGAAACTAACGTGCTTGCCATTTACTGTTGTAGTACTTGGCTTTTTCTGTGCAGTTACTTTAAATGCCTTTTTAACTTTTTCAACGTAATCAAGTTTTTCCCAGGTAAAAAGTTCCACCTTTTTGGTGATCTTCTTTCCATCAGGAGATTCAAATGTTTTGGTGACGGTTTCATTCTTACGCCCCATATGCCCGTATGCTGCGGTTTCAGAATAAATAGGATTGCGCAACTTTAAACGTGTTTCAATAAAGTATGGGCGCATGTCAAAAAGCTGTTCTACCTTTTTGGAAATCTCTCCATCACTCATATTAACTTTTGCAGTGCCATAAGTGTTTACATAAATTCCCATAGGTTGTGCAACACCAATAGCATAAGAAACCTGAACAAGCACTTCTCCGCAAATTCCTGCCGCCACTAAATTCTTTGCAATGTGACGTGTAGCATAAGCAGCCGAGCGATCCACTTTTGAAGGATCTTTACCCGAGAATGCCCCTCCGCCATGAGCACCTTTACCACCATAAGTATCTACAATAATTTTTCTTCCCGTTACACCGGTATCGCCATGCGGTCCTCCAATAACAAATTTGCCGGTAGGGTTTACATGATATTTTATTTTATCATTAAAGAGATGCTTATGCTTTGCATATTTAGCTTTAACACGCGGAATTAAAATATTGATCACATCCTTTTTAATACGCTCCTGCATTTTAGCTTCTGTATCAAAATCGTCATGCTGCGTAGAAATTACAATCGCATCAATTCTTACAGGGCGGTTATTATCATCATATTCTAAAGTAACCTGCGATTTTGCATCCGGACGTAAATAATGCATTTGCTTATTATTTTCCCTGCGAATTGCGGCAAGCTCTATTAAAAGCTTGTGTGCAAGATCAAGCGATAAAGGCATGTAATCATCTGTTTCATTGCATGCATACCCAAACATCATACCCTGGTCACCGGCCCCCTGGTCTTCTTTCTTCCTGCGAACAACCCCCTGGTTAATATCACTTGATTGTTCATGAATAGCGGAAAGAACACCGCACGAATTGGCTTCGAACATATATTCACTCTTGGTATATCCAATTCGTGAAATCACATCACGCGCAATTTTCTGAACATCAAGATAAGTTTTCGATTTCACCTCTCCTGCAAGTACTACCTGCCCGGTAGTTACCAATGTTTCGCAGGCAACCTTTGATGTAGGATCAAAAGCCAAAAAGTTATCAATTAAGGCATCAGAAATCTGGTCGGCAACTTTATCAGGATGCCCCTCTGATACTGACTCGGAAGTAAATAAATATGACATAATATGATTTAAATTAAGAATTACAATTTTAAATTTGGCTTTGGAAAAGGAAGGAGGTAAGAGATTGGTTTTAGCACTTTTTAGTGTGGTTGCAATCCTTTCAAATCATTCCACCAAAGCTTTGGCAAAAGTAGGAATATTGATTTAAATAAAAGGAAAAAGCGTTAATTTTCTATGGTTAGCCTGTGAAAAACCTCTTCAAGGCTGTATTCTTCCATATTCATTTTCAGGACAGTCAAATTATGATTAACGGCATATTGAAAAAGAGCCGGGCGAATGTCTTCATTATCCTTTGAACGCAGCTTCCATTCATTATTATTTTCATTGTCAGCGGAAGCAACTCCTTCAATTTTTAATAACTCTGCTTTAGAAACCGGCTTACTGAATTCAACAATAAACATTTTTTCTTTTTCCAATTTCTTTTGAAGGACACGTGTATCATCATCAGCAATTATTTTACCGTGATTAATAATGATAACCCGATTGCAAATGGCTTCTACCTCCTGCATAATGTGCGTTGAAAGAATTACCGTTTTTTCTTTACCAATGTTTTTAATCAGGTTGCGAATTTCAATAAGTTGATTGGGATCAAGCCCCGAAGTGGGTTCATCTAAGATTAAAACAGAAGGTTCATGAATCATTGCCTGTGCAAGACCTACACGCTGCTTATATCCTTTTGACAATGCTCCTATTTTTTTCTTTTGTTCTAAGCCAAGACCTGTAATTTCTATCATTTGGTTTATTCGGTTTTCAATCTTTTCCTTCTTCATTTTATGCATGCCTGCAATGAAAGCAAGATATTCTTTCACATACATATCATAATACAAGGGATTATGCTCAGGCAAATAACCCACAAGTTTTCTCACCTCAATGGAATCTTCCAGGGTATCATGTCCGTTCACTGTAACATCACCAATTGTTTGCGGAATAAAGCATGAAATAATTTTCATCATGGTTGATTTTCCTGCACCATTTGGGCCGAGAAACCCAACAACCTGCCCTGAATTAATTTCAAAACTTACAGCATCCAATGCTTTCTGCTTGTCGTAAATTTTGGTAATATTTAAAACTTTAACTGACATATTTTGATGCGTATGTTTTTACAAATGTATTAATAACTGAAAAGTTGAACGTTATATTAACTTTGGATCCTTCATTTAACCAGAGGAACTTGAAAGCTTTAGTTTTAAAATCAACCGGCAGTAACTATACCGTTAAATCGGAGGCCGGTAACATCTTTCAATGTAAAGTGAAAGGTGTTTTCAGGTTAAAGGATATTGAGTCAACGAATCCTATTGCTGTTGGCGATCAAGTGGAGGTGGAAGTTTTGCCCGGGCACGAAACAGGAATGATTACTAAAATATATGAACGGAAAAATTATATCATCCGCAAGTCAAAAAAACTTTCGAAGCAAGTTCACATCATTGCAACTAATATTGATCTTGCGTTAGTAATTGCCACTCCCGTTTCTCCACGCACCTCGACCGGATTCATTGATCGCTTTCTGGCTACAGCAGAAGCATATTCAATTCCTGCAGGAATTATTTTTAATAAAGAAGATTTGTATGATGATGAAATCAAATCTTATGTTGAAGATTTAAAAAAATTGTATGATGAAATCGGGTATAAGACTTTTATTATCTCTGCCTTAAGGCAAAATTCTATGAGAGGATTAAGTTCTGCTTTGCGCGACAAGGCAACTTTATTTTCCGGACATAGCGGAGTAGGAAAATCTACATTGATAAATGCATTGATTCCTGAGCTCAATTTAAAAACTTCAGAAATATCGCAGCAGCATCTTAAAGGAATACACACCACCACGTTTGCCGAAATGCATCCGTTGCCTGCCGGAGGTTATATTATTGACACGCCCGGAATCCGCGAGTTTGGAATTATAGAATTTAAAACTGCAGAAGTGTCACATTATTTTCCCGAAATGTTTCGGCTGAGTAAAAATTGTAAATTCAATAATTGTCTGCATGTAAATGAAAGCGATTGTGCGGTTCTAAAAGGATTAAATGAAGGAACAATAAGCAAATCACGATACGCGAGCTATCTCAGCATTTTGAATAATGAAGATATTTACAAATAGGGGCTAAATATCCAATGAAAGTTGTTGCACAAAGGGTTTCTGAAGCATCCGTAAAAATAAATGGAGAAATAAAATCTTCTATAAAAAGGGGATTGTTACTTTTTTTAGGAATTGAAGATGTTGATGCACAGGAGGATATTGAATGGCTTTGCGCAAAAATTTGTAATCTCCGGATATTTGATGACGAGAATGATGTGATGAATATTTCTGTTAAAGATGTTAATGGAGCCATTTTGCTTATCAGTCAATTTACTTTGCACGCCTCAACAAAAAAAGGAAATCGTCCATCTTATATTAAAGCTGCGAAACCGGAAATTGCAATTCCCCTTTATGAAAAATTTATTTCACAAATGGAAAAGGAACTTGGCAAACAAATTTATACAGGAGAGTTTGGTGCCGATATGAAAGTAAGTTTGATTAATGACGGCCCAGTCACAATAATTATTGACAGTAAAAACAGGGAATAATTGAATTCAAAAAATATATTAAATGAAAATATCTCAAGCACAAAAACTAATTGACGATTGGATAAAAGAACATGGTGTTCGATATTTTAATGAACTTACAAATATGGCTTTGTTGATGGAAGAAGTGGGAGAAATGGCAAGAATAATAGCAAGAACCTATGGAGAACAATCTTCAAAAAAAACAGATGAAAAAAGATCTCTTGCTGATGAGATGGCTGATGTTTTATTCGTGCTTATTTGCTTGGCAAACCAAACCGGGGTTGATTTAGAAATAGCATTAAAGAAAAATTTAGAAAAGAAAACAAAAAGGGATAAAAAGCGGCATAAAGCAAACAAAAAATTAAAATCATAAAAAAAGCCCCGATCAATTGTCGAAGCTTTCTTTTAAGTTTGATTTGTTTTTTATTCAGCTAAAACAATTATGTTATTTTTCAAAACCTCAATTACACCACCGTTTACCTCAAAAGTTTGAGTCCCTTCTTCAGTTTTTATTTTAACCTTGCCTTTTGTTAAGGTAGAAATAATAGGCGCATGATTTTTTAATACCTGGAATTGCCCTGCTGTTCCCGGAACTTGTACGGAAGTAACTTCCCCAATGAAAAGCTTTTTATCAGGAGTTATTATTTCTAAGTGCATTTAATTCGATTCTGCTAAAAGTTTCTTGCCTTTTTCAATTGCAGCGTCAATAGTTCCCACAAGGTTAAATGCTGCTTCAGGATATTCATCCACTTCCCCATCCATAATCATGTTAAAACCTTTAATGGTTTCTTCAATCGGAACCAAAACTCCTTTTAATCCTGTGAAAGCTTCAGCAACATGGAACGGCTGAGACAGGAAACGCTGTACCCGTCTTGCACGGTGAACAACTAATTTATCTTCATCACTCAACTCATCCATACCAAGAATTGCAATAATATCCTGGAGTTCTTTATATCGTTGTAAAGTACTTTTCACTCTTTGTGCACAATCGTAATGTTCATCTCCGAGAACGGCTGCTGAAAGAATTCGGGAAGTAGAATCTAAAGGATCAACAGCGGGATAAATTCCCAACTCGGCAATCTTGCGGTTCAAAACAGTAGTTGCGTCCAGATGGGCAAAAGTTGTTGCTGGAGCCGGATCTGTCAAGTCATCAGCAGGTACATAAACTGCCTGAACTGAAGTAATAGATCCACGCTTAGTAGAAGTAATCCGTTCTTGCATCTGTCCCATTTCTGTAGCAAGTGTTGGTTGGTAACCCACTGCTGAAGGCATACGACCTAAAAGAGCAGACACTTCAGAACCCGCTTGTGTGAAACGGAAAATATTATCAATAAAGAATAAAATATCGCGACCGCTGCCGGTTCCATCTCCATCACGGAAGTATTCAGCTACAGTTAATCCTGAAAGGGCAACACGGGCACGAGCTCCCGGAGGTTCATTCATCTGACCAAAAACAAGTGTAGCTTTTGAATCGAGCAACGAATTATAATCAGCTTTTGATAAATCCCAACCACCACTTTCCATACTATGTTTAAACTCCTCGCCATAATTAATTACCCCTGATTCTAAAAACTCGCGTAATAAATCATTTCCTTCACGCGTTCTTTCCCCTACACCGGCAAAAACCGATAATCCTGCGTAGGCTTTTGCAATATTATTTACCAACTCCATAATCAAAACGGTTTTTCCAACTCCCGCTCCTCCAAACAAACCGATTTTACCCCCTTTTGCATAAGGTTCTAACAGGTCAATAACCTTAATTCCAGTGAAAAGAACTTCAGTTGCGGTAGAAAGGTCTTCAAAACGGGGAGGATCACGGTGAATTGGGGAACCATTTTCTTTCGGAACTTGTTTCATTCCATCAACAGCATCGCCCACTACATTAAAAAGGCGGCCTTTAATTGCATCACCGATTGGCATTTTAATGGCCATTCCGTTAGTCGTTACATCCATCCCTCTTAATAATCCATCAGTAGAATCCATGGCAATTGCCCTGACTGTATCTTCACCCACATGTTGCTGGCATTCTAAAATTACCTTCTGACCATCTAACTTTGTAATTTCCAAAGCGTCAAGAATATTGGGAAGTACACTGCCTTCTATATCAAAAGATACATCGACCACAGGACCAATAACCTGAACAATTTTGCCTTTATTTGTCATTTGAATATTGAAATATTATAGGTTTAAAAATAGGGTGCGAAATTAAGTGAAAAAGTCCAATGTTCCTATATCCAGAGGTTGAAGAATGTTAATATATAATTCCATAGATGATTTTAAGGCGTTGCCGAATGCCATTGTTACTATCGGAACGTTTGATGGAGTTCATATTGGGCATCAAAAGATCATTAACCGGGTAAATGATCTTGCAATAAAATCAGGCGGGCAATCGGTGGTTCTTACTTTTTTTCCTCATCCCCGTATTGTGCTTTATCCGGATGATCATGGATTGCTTTTATTAAATACACTTGAAGAGAAAAAGCAATTAATGGAGAAATATGGAGTGGAACATCTTATTGTTCATCCGTTTTCAAAACAATTTTCCCGAACCTCCGTCACTGAATATGTGCGGGATATTCTTATCAATAAAATTGGAACAAAAAAATTAGTGATCGGATATGATCACCATTTCGGTCGAAATCGCGAAGGCTCATTAAAAGATTTACAGGAGTTGGAAGAAGTTTACGGATACAGTGTTGAGGAAATTCCTGAACAGGATATTCATGAGGTAGCGGTTAGCTCAACTAAAATCAGGAACTCATTATTAGAAGGCGATATTCGTACTGCAAAAGAATTTTTAGGTCATGATTATAGTATCACAGGCACTGTTATTGAAGGAAAAAAGATTGGAAAAACTTTAGGGTTTCCCACTGCCAATATTGAAATCCCTGAAAAATATAAGCTCGTCCCCGCAAAGGGAATTTATGCTGTTACTGTTTCCATGGCAAACGAAGCTGAGCATATGGGGATGCTTAGCATTGGCACTCGCCCTACTTTTGATGATGGCGATGTCAGCATTGAAGTAAATATTCTTGATTTTAATAAAAATATTTATGGTGCCAAAATTACGGTTACCTTTAAAGAACGCTTGCGCGAGGAATTAAAATTTGACTCAGCGCAAGCATTAATTGCTCAAATGCAAGAAGACAGGGAAAACACATTAAAACTTTTTACAGGGGAAAATCGTTAAATAATAAATTGATTCCTCAAACTGCAAAAGCATACTATCGAAAACGCGCTAAAAGGAATTTTTTAGTGACGATTGTGATTTGTTTCATTGCTTTTATTTTTTCTGATGAAATTCAAGCTCAGGTTTTATTGGATGGCGAAGAGCTGGAGGCGGCAAAGACTTTTTATAGTTTACACGATGCCTTAGCTCAGCCGGATTCTGTTTTTAAATTAAATCTGAGAGGGAAAAAGTTAAAAGAGTTTCCTGTTGAAGTTTATTCCCTTCACAATTTGCAAGTTCTAAATCTCAGCCGTAATCAACTTAAAGAAATTCCGGCAGATATTTATAAGCTGCAGCATTTGCAGGAGCTTGATATGAGCAACAATAAGCTTTCACAAATCCCTCCCGAAATAGGCAAATTAAAAAATCTTGTTAAGTTGAAACTGAATAGAAATGTTATTACTTCAATTCCCGAAGAAGCAGGTGAGTTAAAAAACCTTGAAGTTCTCGAAATGTGGGATAATGAACTGGACACCGTTCCCGATGAGATACACAACCTGGTGCATTTAAAAACATTTGAGCTGCGCGGCATTTTATTTTCAGATGAAGAACAAAAGCGTATTCACTCCCTTTTGCCCGATACAAAAGTTTATTTTTCGCCCAGCTGCGCCTGTAAGCAATAAAATTGCTTTTTAGCCTCATTTACTTGTTAAAACCGAAGTTTTAATATAGCCCGCCCACTCTAAGTACCTTTTCGTGCCAAGAAATTCTTAATCATACCAAAGTCATTCTTTTTCATACTGTGGTTATTCAGCACCATACACTGGTTATTCCCCACCACACCCTAGTTATTACTTTCCATATAAGGGTAGTTCTTTTTCGTACAATAGTAATACATTTCCGTACTTTTGTTATTCTTTTCCATATAAGAGTAGTTCTTTTTCCATGCCTGAATAGTTCTTTCATTCTGAAAAAAATCTCAAACAATTAAAAAAATCTATAACTATGAAAAAAATTACGGAAGCCGAGGCGTTGGCAGTAGTTACCAAGCCAATGGGACGCGTATCTCGCCTGCGGGCAATGCTATTGAATTTAGAACCGGGCGAATACTTGCTTGTCGAACGTTCAGACTGGAAGTGGAAGGGCAAAGCCCCAAGTGTTATGTGCCGAAGATTGGAGGAACATGGCTCAAAACGGTACGATTGCAAAAAGGCATTGGACGGATCGGGATGGATAATAAAAAGATTGAAATAGGCAAATATTGACTTTCTTTTTTGAAGACTTCAGAAAAGAATAAAAAGAGCCGGCTTTTGCGGCTCCTTGGGGCAAGCTAGGTATGTTGTATAAATTTAAGGCTATTTTGATGTTACTATCTCAACTTAGAAGGAAAAGCGAATAGCCCTCTTCCGATAATAAGAGGCTACTCGAAAGTAGGAGAAAAACGTATTAAAACTTTTTTGCATTTTTATCGGCACTTTAAATTAAGGTTTATTATTAAGGATTAGTTTTATGAAATAATTGAAAGCAAAGATGCAGGTAAGAGATTACAAAAAAATCACCCAAAGGGATGACAAAATAATAAAGTAAAAAATCAGCTTTTTGAGTTGAATTTATTGATCATTTCCACTCTTGAAGTAACATGCAACTTTTCATAAATTCTGTAAACGAAGGTTTTTATTGTATTAATCGTTACACCAAGTTTTTCAGCAATTTCTTTATTCCGAAATCCGGCAGCTAAGAGTTCGAGCACCTCTTTTTCACGCGTGGTAAGTTCTGTATCTCCATGTGCCAGTAATCTTTTCTTTTGAAAATAAGAAACCACTTTACGGGCTATTTGACTGCTCATGGGAGAGCCTCCATTGTATAAATCGCGGATGGCCTCTAATAATTGTGTCGGACTGCTCTGCTTAAGAATATACCCACTGGCACCAGCTTCTAGGGCATCGAATACATTCATATTGTTCTCGTAAACCGTAAACATCATGATTAGTAGCTTAGGATATTCTTCTTTAAGAAGGCGCGTTGCTTCAATTCCGTTCATGCCCGGCAGATTTACATCCATGAGAATTATATCCGGCTTGTAAGTTGGAACCTTTTCCATTCCTTTTTCTGCAGAGTCTACTCCACAACATTCAAAATCTTCAGACTGATTAATAAGGAATTCGTACCCTTTACGGATCTCATCCTGATCTTCAATAATTATTATCTTGATTTTTGACATAAGGATGCTACCAGCCAAAATTACAGCAAATAAAAGCCTGAATTTGTCACCCAAATGGGTGACAAGGAAAAGGAGTGTTTAAATTAAAAAGCATAAATGCGAAAAAATTGATAATTATATGGGGCAGTGAATAACAAGAACACAGCCCTTATCAGGATTGCTTTCTATGAGGAGGGTGCCCAAAATATCTTTTATTCTCTTGCGCATGTTTTTTAATCCGTTTCCTTGGGTATGCTGTTTTAAGCCATCAAAACCTTTCCCGTTATCTACAATTTTAATAACAATTTGTTTATCTGCATAAGCCAATTCCATTTCAACTTTAGTGGCTGAAGAATGTCTGTAAATATTATTTAAGGCTTCTTTAATTACGAGAAAAATATTGCGTTTAATATTTGCGGAAATATTTCTTTCTGTTATGTGCGAGGATATTTTCACATGACACTTAATGACAGTATCATCAAAAAACTCCTCGGCATACTCGTGTATAAAAGCTAACAGGTTGCCTACAGAATCGTACTTTGGATTTAAAGCCCAAATAATTTCATCCATTTTCTTTCTCAAATCAGTAGCATAAAAAATAATTTTCTCGAGATTGTTTTTTATAGCCGGGGATTGAGCTTCAGTATCATTTTTAATTACTTCACTGATAATAGAAATTTTGGTCAGTTCTGATCCAAGATCATCATGCATGTCCGTAGCAATTCTTATTCTTTCCTGCTCCAGAAGTTCCTTTTGCTTAACAACTTTAAGTTTTTTATTAAACCTCAACCTGACAAAATACCACACGATGAATGCGATTAAAATAATAATACAGGCCGTTACTGTTGAAAGGAACCAAAGGCGTTTGTAAAAAGGAGGAATAATCGAAAACGAAATTGCAGCTGTATCGCTCCAACCACTGTCAAACTTTTTTGCCTGTACTTCAAATTTATAATACCCTGGGGCCATACCGGAGTACTCTATTGAGTTATTTGTGGTCTCAATCCATTCAGATTTTGAATATGCAATGCGGTAGCGGTATCTTAATTCTGCGGGGTTTTGAAAAGAGATAGCTGTAAAATTTATTTTAACCTGGTTATTATTATAAAAAATATAAGTGTCATTAATAAATTTGAAATTATGATTGGTATTTGAAATTTCAGTAATATAAATTACGGGCGGTTGTGATTGGTTTTGAATATCCAAATCTTGCATAATGCACAATCCCTTTTCGGTAGCTACATAAATTTTATTGCTGTCGGCATACACATCCTTAATGCTATTTGAGGGCAACCCATTATTAACATTATAAATAGAAATGTCTTTAATCAGGTTATTGTTATATGTGAAAGAGGTTAAACCTTGGTTAGTACTCACCCAAACCTTATTGCCTTTAATAAATAATCTTCGACACACGTTAGAACTAAGCCCGTTTAATCGTGTAAAATGATTGATAATTTTTTCATTTTTAAAAAAAATGACTCCATAACTTTCTGTCGCAAGCAACAAAGTGGAATCCTGAGATTCTGTCATATTCACTATTCTTTTTTCTAATACGGAATTCACACTTGAATAGCATTTCAAATGATCCTTCTCCCAGAGATTCAACCCGTTTATATTAGCTATCCAAAGCCTTTGTTCTTTATCAATAAAGTGCGAATAGGTTCTTATACGAGGAATTGAGTCATTAAGCGGGCTTAAAATCTTTTCTGAATTTTTTTCATTTTCCATTTTTAAAACACCCCATAATAAAGTTGTCGTTATTGACTTGTCATTATTAATATTAATGCCCTTAGCTGAATAGCTATTTAAATAATTACCCTGGTATTTATAAGGTATAAAAATTTGTTTGTTATTTTGAAACAAGCGAATCACTCCTGCATCAGTGGCAGCATAAATATCATCATTCCTGTCTACGGCAATATCAAGCACTCTCCCGTTCCCATAAACAAGTTCATTTAACACATAATTTTTTACTTCTTTGTTGGAAATTTCAGATACAACGGAGTTTTCACACGCCAGCCAAATATTATTATGCGCATCTTTAACCACACGATTTATTTTTTCGGATTTCAATCCATCCGCAGAAGTAAAATTTAGAAACTTTTTGTGGTTTGCAGGAAGCATATACACTCCATCCCCTTCCGTACAAAACCAAAAATTATTTTCATTATCCGCAAAGGCGGAAAGAATTGTCTTACCGGTTAAAAGCTGAATGGCTTCTGATTTTTTAAAGACTCCATTCGTGAACCAAAGGGCTCCATTTCGGGATGTAATTAAATAACTGCTGTCGGGATATTCCGTAACTCCTGTAATTGAAATTGAAGGAAATAATTCTCTAATGGGTATTAATATTTTTTCCTTGTTTCCCGATTTTTTTATTAACCCATCTTCAGATAGGTAGAGCTGGTATTTCTTTTGTGATAGTTGTGTAAAATAAGCTCTTGTGCATGTATGCTGCAGCCTCATTGAATCAATAAAATTATCTCTGAATACAAGGCATGTAGCCGGGCAATAAATAAGAATAGTCTTATCCGATTTTTCAAAAAAAGAATATCCGTTTAATGATTGTTGGGTGGCTAAAATTTTTACAATAGAATCATTAGTAATAAGTATTATTTTATCGCCGAGAGAACCAAAAAATAATTTTCCATCTGAAGATTCAAAAAAGGAAACATAACTTGCCCCGACAAATGTTTTTTTTAACCATGGAGTGTTCGATTCGTTATGAAAACCTGCATTGTCATAATAACTTAAATGACCATTGAAGGTAAGAACCCAAACTCGTCCTTTTGAATCAGTTTTTAAAACAAAGACTTCATTATCTGAAAGCCCATCATCAGTCGTGTATCGGATAAAATTTTTTCCATCAAACTTACATATGCCTTCAGAGGTGCCGAACCATAAATAGCCTTTTGGCCCTTGCGATGCCCAGTATACTGTGGAACTGTTAATCCCATCTTCAGCAGTAAAATGCTTTAAAGAAAAAGATTGAGCGATTACATCAATCGAAAAAAAAATTAAAATACAAATTGAAACAAGTAATCTCACACAAGGTTAGATTTAAAAATCGCCCTGAAATTACATATAAGAAATCAAAACTTCAAACTCAGCTGTCCCAAAACATTAGTTCCGGCTTGCGGATAATAAAAATTCTCTACGGTTTCCTTGCCTCCGTAAATATAATTGTAGGTATATCCATTTGATTCATACAGGTGGTTAAAAATATTATTTATTAAAATTCCAAAATGAATTTCTTTAATAATTTTTGTTTTCAGCAAATACCCCACTCGCAAATCATTTATAAAATACGCATTAATTTTTTTTGAATTATCAGAAGTATTGTCGAGATATTGCTTGCCAACATATTTTGAAGTAAAATTCACTTTCAGGTTTTTTACAATTTCGTACCCGATATCAGCAGCTCCAATCATGTTTGGAGAAAAAGCAATATCGGTGTTATTGTAGGTTCGTAATACCTGATCGCCTGCATCATAATCATCTATGTATTGCTTGTATTCTTTAATTTCATTTATACTTATGGTTGCATTAGCCGCAACAATAATTTTTTTCATCGGCATCCATTGCACTTCCAGTTCCGCACCTTCCCGATAACTTTTATCAATATTAGTTCGCGTATAATTTCCCACATCATTAACCTGCCCCGTCAGCACAAGCTGATCTTTATAATTCATATAATAATAATTGAGCGCGAAGGTCAAATCTTTTTTTTGAAAACGATACCCCACCTCTAAATCCTGCATATTTTCCGGCTTTGGGCGGCTTGATGGAGAGCTATCCACATAATCATCTCGCGATGGTTCCTTATTCCCGACACTTAAAGAAACATAAAAACTATGCTCGTCATTCAAAATATAATTAAAGCCCAGTTTCGGATTGAAGAAATTTAAATAAACCTGTTGCTGCGCAGTATTAAATAAAGTATCAAAGCCGCGGAAATTATAACTGACTTTGCGGTACTGCATATCTCCGAAAAAATTTGTTTTATCATTTAAATTATACACTGCCTTTCCAAATAATGAGAAATCCGTTTTTAAAGCTGTATTAAAGTCATAACGATAAGGCGTGTTTGCAATAGGAAAATATTGCGAAAAAATAATTTCATCATAATGGTCTCCCGAATATTGGTTCCAGCCACCTCCGATTGTTGCAGATATTTTATTTCGCTTTTCATACTTCAACGCATAAGTGCTTCCATAAAAATCATTATCGAGCCATTTTCTTCGCACAAGATTTACAGTTGGGGTAACCGGCACAAAATCTGTAATTCCATAATCTGCTAAATCCTGGTTCTTTTTATACTCTTCGTAAAAACCTTTGCCTTTGGTATAATGCCCCGAAACATTGAATACAAATTTGTCGGTGAGTTGCAATGAATAATGCAACTGGTAATTGTCCTGCTGGTAATCATCCACCTGGTTATGATACGTATAATAATTATAAGTGCGTCCGGACGTTAACAGGTTTAATGAATCTTCTGAGTCCAATCCGTTTCGAATTACATAATCAATCATTCCGTTCACATCATTATTAATCCTTGATTCAGGAGTGCCATACCATGACTGATACGTAACTTCCTTTCCGGAAAAAATATTTAAACGGATAATAGATTTTTTTCCATAATATCCTTCCGAAATATAAATAGATTTCAAATCAGATGAGCCACGATCTATATAACCATCCGAATTAATTTTTGAAAGCCGGGCATCAAATGTCCAATGATTATTAAGCAAGCCTGTTCCAAATGAGATATTGTTTTTTACGGTCCCGAATGATCCCGCAGCATGATTGGTTTCTAAGTAGGGCTCTGCATGCAACCTGTTGGTTTGAATATTTATGCTTCCGCCAAAAGCTCCTGCACCATTTGTTGAAGTTCCCACACCTCTTTGTATTTGTATATTATCTGTAGAGGAAGCAATGTCCGGTAAATCCACCCAATATAATTGTTGTGATTCCGCATCATTTATCGGAACATCATTTATAGTAACATTAATTCTTGTAGCATCACTGCCGCGAATGCGAATACTGGTATAACCAATTCCGTTGCCCGCATCAGAAGTTACAACTACAGAAGGAGTCAATGCCAGGATAAACGGCACATCCTGCCCGAAATTTCTGTTTTCAATATAATCTTTATCTAAATTTTTAAATGCCATGCCCGTCTTTTCATCCACTCTTGTTGCGGCAATAACCACTTCATCCGTTATTACTGTAGCTTTCGAAAGTTTAAATTCAGGATTTATATTATCAGCTACTGCAAGTTCATTTATTAAAGCATTATAACCAACAAAACTTATTTTGAAAACATAATTTCCATTTTTAATATTCTTAAAAATAAATTTGCCCTCATTATCAGTTACTGTTTCAAGAAATGAATTTTGAATTATTACAGATGCACCTTGCAATACATTATTTGTTGTGCTGTCCTTCACAATTCCGGCAATGGTAAATTGAGCAAAAGCCAAACAAGGCATTAGCAAACACGCTAAAAGCAAAAATTTATTTTTCATTTAATTCTTACAGGTTTAAATATTATTAGCAGCGGGGTACTGCTTATCAGAAAAGTTTTACCTTTTTCCCTGCGCAGGCATTATCCTGGTCCAGGTTCAATGGGTATGATCTCAGAATTCGTCACACATTTTAAAGACGAATACACCCCGGGTTTAAGAACAAAACAAAAATATGACTATTTCACGTAACCACCAAAAATAAATTTGCCACGCTTTATGACTCCAGCGCCATTCAGTCCTTCTTCTCGAGCAAATCATTGATCTTTTTCAAATAAACGTTTTCTTGTTTTTGAAATGCAAGGTCGCGCTTGCATGCTTCTATTTGACTCTCAAGTTCATCACATCGTTTTTGCAATTGCCTCAGCAACTCTGCTGGCATATCCATCAAATAAATTGGCATGGTTGGTCAATAAAATCAAAAGGCCAGGATAAAAATCCCAGCCCTTTACAGAGCTTAATAGTGTGATTTATCCTTTCAGGGCTTCTGCCCCGCCAACGATTTCTAAAATTTCGTTAGTAATTGCCGCCTGCCGCGCCTTATTATATTGCAGCTTGAGTTCTTTGATCAATTCTCCGGCATTATCAGTTGCCTTGCTCATCGCAGTCATCCGCGCTCCATGTTCACTTGCATGCGAATCAAGCAAAGCCTTATACAATTGAATTTTTAAAGATTTTGGAATTAATTCTAAAACGATTTCTGCTTTGTCAGGTTCAAAAATGTAATCAATGGCTCCTTTCGTCTTGTCTTTTTTCGCAGGAGGTGTAATTGGAAGCATTTGCTCAACCTGTACATATTGCACGGCAGCATTTTTAAATTGATTATAAACCAAAATCACTTTATCATATTTTCCTGCGGCAAACTCTTTCATTATTTCCTCGGCAATAGCGGAAACATTTTCAAAATTCAGCTTGGTATAAATTTCATTATGATTACCCGCATTAAAATTTTTATTCTTGCTGAAAAAATCAAATGCTTTTTTCCCGATGCTTAACACCTTAACATTATTTTCTTTTGCCTGGGCACTATAATTTTCACGAATAAGCCTGTTCACAGTTCGCACAATGTTTGCATTAAATGCTCCGGCTAAACCACGGTTAGAAGTTATTGCGATGATGAGAATCTTATTCTCCGGTCTGACTTTTGCAAATGCACCACCTTCCGATGCATCTATATTTCTGGAAAGGTTTTCCAAAATTTCCCGAAGCTTATTTGCATAAGGACGCATTTGGATAACTGCATCCTGCGCTCTCCTCAACTTAGCAGCCGAAACCATTTTCATGGCTTTCGTAATCTGTTGCGTTGAATTTACAGATGCAATTCTAATTCGTACCTCTTTTAAATTAGCCACCTTTTATTTTATTATTATTTGCTGACTATGCTTTATATTTCGCAGAAAGATCTTTTGCCACTTTTTCAATTTCCTGCAACACCTCATCTTTCATTTCGCCTTTCTTTAAAGAATCAAGTGCTGATTTATGTTGCGATTCCATAATGCTATGGAAATTCGCTTCGAATTCTCTTATCTTATTTACAGGAACATCTCTAAGCAAACCTTTTGTTCCGCAATAAATAATCGCAGACTGTTGCTCAACACGTAATGGCGAATATTGACCTTGTTTTAAAATTTCCACATTACGCGAACCTTTATCAAGAACTGCCTTTGTTGCAGCATCCAAGTCAGAACCGAATTTTGAAAATGCTTCTAATTCCCGATACTGAGCCTGGTCAAGTTTAAGTGTACCGGCAATTTTCTTCATGGATTTAATTTGTGCATTACCACCAACACGCGAAACAGAAATACCTACGTTAATTGCAGGACGAACCCCCGCATTAAATAAATTCGCTTCAAGGAAAATCTGTCCGTCAGTAATTGAAATTACATTGGTGGGAATGTATGCTGATACATCACCCGCTTGCGTTTCGATAATTGGAAGAGCCGTTAATGATCCTCCGCCTTTCACACGTCCTTTCAATGATGCAGGAAGATCATTCATCTTTTGAGCAATCTCATCGGAGTTAATAATTTTTGCTGCGCGCTCCAGTAAACGTGAGTGAAGATAAAATACATCACCCGGGTAAGCTTCACGTCCGGGAGGCCTTCTCAACAAAAGAGAAACTTCACGGTAGGCAACAGCCTGCTTAGATAAATCATCATAAATAATTAAAGCCGGGCGACCCGTATCACGGAAAAATTCTCCGATTGATGCTCCTGCCATCGGTGCAAAAAATTGCATTGGTGCAGGATCTGCAGCCGGAGCGGAAACAACAACCGTGTATGCCATTGCTCCTTTTTCTTCCAATGTCTTTACAATATTTGCAACCGTTGATCCTTTTTGTCCAATAGCAACATAAATACAATAAACCGGCTTGCCCGCTTCGTAAAATTCTTTTTGATTAATGATGGTATCAATCGCAACAGCAGTTTTTCCTGTCTGGCGATCACCAATAATTAATTCCCGCTGACCTCTGCCAATTGGAATCATTGCATCAATAGCTTTTATTCCGGTTTGCAATGGTTCATTTACAGGTTGACGGAAAATAACTCCCGGAGCTTTGCGCTCGAGGGGCATTTCTAAAAGCTCTCCTTGTATCGGACCTTTGCCATCAATTGGTTTTCCCAACGTGTCAACTACACGCCCAAGCATTCCTTCACCTACATTAATGGAAGCAATTCTTCCAGTACGTTTTGCAATATCACCTTCTTTAATATCATTGGAACTTCCAAGAAGTACTGCTCCAACATTATCTTCTTCAAGATTAAGAACAATTCCTCTTAATCCATTTTCAAATTCAATTAATTCCCCTGATTGAACTTTCGACAATCCATATATACGCGCAATTCCATCTCCAACCTGCAGCACTGTTCCTACTTCTTCAAGATCGCTTGCAGTTCTGAATCCTGCTAATTGCTGGCGTAATATTGCTGATACCTCGTCCGGTCTTACTTCTACCATTTGTATTTAGATTTAAACTTTTATTATTAATGATGTTTCGGTTGAATAAAATCTTTAATGTACAGGTTCGATTGAAACTCCTGGTGCAGCTCTCTCAGTTTCTTACTGATGCTTGCATCCACTTGTTCATCGCCCCATCGAAGAATGTATCCACCTATTATATTTTTATCAACTACTTCTTTAAGTTCAATTTGATTGCCCGTTTTCTTTTTAAGGAAATCCAAAATTTCATTTCTCAATTTTTCATCGAGAGGAGAAACAGTAATAATTTTTGCAGTTGAAATTCCTTTGCCTGTTTTATAAATGCTGACAAATTCTCTTGCAATTTCTTCAATATAATACTCTCTTTTCTTTCGAGTAATGATTCTTAAAAACTCGAGACTTATATCCGAAATCTTTCCTTTAAATATGCTGCTCAAGATGGAGTCTTTCTTATCGGTATTTATAACCGGATTTTTAAGCAGTAAAGAAAGATCTCTGTTTGCTGTAATTGTATTTGCAATAAGATTCATGTCATCAAAAACCTTATCCTGAGTTTTTCTTTCAAGAGCTAATCCTAAAAGGGACTTGGCATATCTTCTTGCAACTTTACTTTCGGCCATTATAGGTTTAAGGTTTGAAGTTTAAGGTTGTTTTAATTGAGCTTAACCTCTTTTAACAAATCGGCTACTAATGCTTTTTGTTTTTCGTCAGTTGATAATTGCTGGCGAATAACTTTTTCGGCTATTTCAATGGAAAGATTAGCAACCTGGTTTTTTAATTCGGTGATTGCAGCCAGTTTTTCATTTTGAATTCCTTCGCGTGCAATTTTCATTAAACGGTCCGCTTCTTCAGTTGCTTTTACTTTTGCTTCGTTAATGATAGCATCCTTTGCTTCGCGCGCTTCCTTTAATAACTTGTCTCTTTCGTTTCGGGCTTCAGCCAAAATCCTTTCGTTGTCGGATTTCAAAGAAGCCATTTCTTCTTTTGCTTTTTTAGCCGAGTTTAACGCATCTGAAATTGACTCTTCGCGTTCCTTCAAAGAATTTAGAATGGGTTTCCATGCATACTTCTTCAACAGAAAAAGTACGATGCTGAATGAAACGAGCATCCAGAACAACAACCCGATATCAGGTGTTACTAATTTCATTTGTTTGTTGATTTAAAGGGTTACGCCAGGCCGACAATAAATGCCAAAGCAACTGCTGCAAGAGCAACTCCTTCGACAAGAGCGGCTGCCACGAACATGTTTGCAACAACATCGCCTTTCATTTCAGGCTGACGGGCTATTGACTGAAGCGCGCTTCCACCGATGTTGCCGATTCCGATTCCGGCACCTACTGCTGCCAAACCTGCACCGATTACTGCTCCTGCTTTTGCAACACTTGCGTCTAATAAAATTGATAATAATGTCATAGATTTATTTTTTAAGATTTATTTAGATTTAATTAATGATGATCGCTTTCTACTAATGCCATTCCGAAATAAATGGCAGTTAAGAATGTAAATACAAATGCCTGAAGAAATCCAACAAGCAATTCGAGGCCGTTAATAAATATGGTAAATGCAATTGCAGGTACCGATGTTCCGAACCCTGCGCCTGCTGAAGCTGCGCCCGCAACAAATATTAAACAGAAGAATACAAGAATTACAATGTGCCCTGCCAATATGTTTGCAAAAAGCCGCACAACCAATACAAACGGCTTGAGGAATATTCCAAGCACTTCGAGCAGGGTGATAATGGGTAAAACATAAATCGGCACACCGGGCATTGCAAAAATGTGGCGCCAGTAATTTTTATTTCCGTTATAAAGAGTAATAACTAAAGTGAATGTGGCAAGTACAATAGGTACTGCAATATTTCCGGTCACGTTTGCCCCGCCCGGAAAAATGGGGATCAATCCAAGCAGGTTACTTATCCAGATAAAAAAGAAAATGGTTAACAGATAAGGCATGAAGCGCGCATAATGTTTTTCACCAATGGCGGCTTTTGCGATATCATCCCTCACGAACATGATGACCGGCTCAATTGCATTTTGTAATCCTGTTGGGGCTTTGTCTTTATTACGTGTATAAGTTCGGGCAACCGAAATAAAAACCATTAACATAATAGCTGCACAAAAGAAAATGGACAATACATTTTTGGTAATTGAAAAATCATAAAAAGATGATTCGTCTTCGGAAACAATTTTTCCTTCTTCCAATTTATATCCTAAGTAAGAAGCATGCCCGTGTTCAAAACGGTTTGATAAAAAAGCAGAAAAGCCTTTTTCTTTATTGTAAATGATAATGGGCAAGGGAATAGCAACACGATGTTCTTCGTTTCCGTAAATGTGCCATTCATGCGAATCGGCAATGTGCTCCATTACCAGCTTGCCGGGTTCGAATTTCTTTTCAGCGTGTTCCTCGTTGGATTCTTCGGTTGCGGGATTTGGAGAAACGGGTCCTTGGGCGAAAGCAAAAGCCTGCATCATCAGCATTACTGAAATGATGGAAAAGAACTTGTAAATATTTGATTTATACCTCTTAATTATCGAAATCATGCCTTGAAATGGCGGCTTTAAAAAAACGAGTGCAAAGGTAATTTTTTATTGCTAATAAAAAACGGTTGCGTGACTTTTGTTTATAAATCTTTTCAACGATAAAAAACAACTTAACCGTCACTTTTTAAGCGGATTGGTCGGTTGTTCCGGGCTTTATTCTGAATTGAAAATAAACGGTAGCCACTTCAAAAATGGTAAACATCAAGTAAAGCATAAAGAAATTGCTGATAAAAGCCGTTGATTTGTTGCGGTGTGTAAAAGCGTAAATGAGTATAATGGCAAGCAGCATAAAAAATTTTAATGCGGTGGCAATCATATAATAGGTAACAATGCTCCGGTTGCTTTTGGCAGAACTGCGAAGCAATCCAAAATGAAAAGTGAGCGTGATTAAAAAGAAAAACACGATTAAATAAGGCGTTTTTTCAAAATAAAACTTTGGCGGAATTTGAGCTTTTACCAAATTGTAAAGCAGGTAAATGATGATGGAATAAACCATGAGCTTTAGAATGAAAATTGGCAGGCTTTTATTCACGGTTGCGAAAGTAAAATTATAAATCTGAATCGGGAAGGATTTACTTTTTAATAAAATCTTTTATCGAATAATAAATGGCAAGAAAGATGGAGACTAATGCAAACACGGTGGTGAAAACGGGCGATTTATGGTACCGTTCATCCAGCCAGATGCCGGCATAAGTGAACCCGAAAATGATTGCCCCCATTTGAAATACCATGACAGAGTACTTTGCGTACGTGTTCATCGGTTTTTTCTTTGAGTTGCCTGTATCGTCCGTTTTGATTTCCATGTTTTACCAAAGGTAGAAAAGAGGTTTAAGGTTTAACTATATTTTTAAAAATATTCCCTTTTCGTTTCCCGGATCCATTTCCTGCTTCCCCCGAATCATTTCCTGCTTCCCCGGAACCATTCCCTGCTTCCCCGAAACCATTTCCTGCCTCCCCGGAACCATTTCCTGCCTACCCGGAATCATTCCCTGCCTCCCCGGAACCATTCCGGGGAATGACTTTTTAGGGTTTTTGGGCACTTTTAGCCGGTTTTTATGCATTTTTATTGAAATTTTCAAATTTGATTTATTTTTTCAGGCAAAAATCCCGTTGGCATACGGGTTTTTATTTTGAGTACTTTCGGGGAGGGAATAAGACAGAGCCTACAAAAATGAGAATATTAACATTTACTGCTTTTATTAATTTATTGATTTCCTGTAAAAATGAGCCACGCAAAGAAGTTACAAAAACAAATAATACAACAGTTGAATCGAAATCAAAATTCTCATTAGAATATTTGAATTACTATAAACCATTTAAAACCCCATTGGGACGAACCATAAGTTACAGGATGCTTAATGATTCCTTTTATTTTTTGGAATGGGAAGATTCTTCTTATAAAAGAACATTGCCTGATACTTTTTATTTAGATGGACGAATTCCAATCTTCAGGACTGAGAACAAAAATTATGTTGTACTTGAACAAGGTTGTGGAAGCCCATGCTGGGTTGGAATTTTTTTGCCAACAAACAATTCAGGCAAACCCCATTTAATTCATGAGTATTTAGATTATGATTTGAAAAATAATCTTGTCGTTTATGTGGACGACACTAATAGTATTAAGATATTGAATTTGAAAACAGATGAATTTGAAATTCACAAAACTCCACCTTGTAAGTCAGCATTTATTGGTTACTGTATCGATTCAATTTCAATTAGAAATAAGGTTTTAATTTACTGGTGGATTCCGGAAACTTATATTAATTCTAAAAATGGAATTAAGAAACGAGAATTAATTAAAATATAAAAAACAACTTATATAGCAACTTAACCCCTTCGGGGCTTTCTCTTAACTAGAGTACAAAAAAATAAAGGCTTCCGTTCGGAAGCCTTTAAAAGATTATTAAAAGAAAACTTTAAGCCATCTTCTCTTTTATTTGCTGAAACTCGGTTTGTTTTTCACCATTATGATTAATATCCTTCACCATGGGGCCCATGTTACAGTTGCCTGTAAAAGCAGCGCCCACTTCCACCACCAGCTTGCCGGTATGAATATCGCCATTAATAACAGACGTATTTTTCAAAAATAACATTTCAGCCACAACGGTTTTCCCTTTTATGGCGCCTGATATATCAGCATTCTGGCAAAAAATATCGCCTTCAATTTTACCTGTTGAACCAATAACTACTTTTGATTTGGAAGTAACCGAACCGATGATGGTTCCGTCAACACGAATGTCGCCATTCGATTTTACTTCGCCTTTAATTAATGTTCCGGCACCAATAAGATTAATGGAAGTGGAGGGAGTCAATTCATTTGGCTTTGCATCTTCCTTGCGAGATTTTTTTTGTTCAAACATGCTGATTATTTTTTAAGAGTCCTATTATATAGTGCAAATGTAAAAATTCTATTCATAAATAACTATCGGCTATTTTCCTATTTACGAATAATGGCAAAAAACTGTTACATTTGTTCCTGCATGAAAAAAAACTTACTCTTAATTATCCTTCTTTTTGTCACTTCAGCCCTTCAATCGCAAAATTTAATTCCTAACGGAGATTTTGAACAACATAATCAGTGTCCTTACCTCAGCGGAGAATTCGATAAATTGGATGCCTGGATAAATCCATCAACAGTTGGCACACCTGATTATTTTCATGCATGCGCACAGCCTCCCTTATCTTTTGTAAGCGTTCCTCAAAATTTATTAGGCTTTCAATATGCTCACAGCGACAGCGCTTATGCAGGAATTTATTTATGGAGCGCCATATTGGTCAACTTTCGCGAATACATCGAAATTCAATTGCCCAATACGCTTACCGCCAATGCCTGTTATCATTTTCAAATGTACATGAGCCTTGGCGAAAGCAATCAATTTACGGCATATGACGTCGGAGCCTATTTTTCAGATACAGCTGTTGTGAACCTTACCACTGCCGATCCGCTGCCATTTACTCCGCAAATAACCAATACTGTCGGCAACTACCCTGATACCGCAACATGGAAATTAGTATCAGGAACTTATACAGCAGTTGGCAATGAAGATTATTTAATAATCGGAAATTTTAAAAATGATTTCCAAACAACTCCTGTTCAGGTTAATGCTTTGGCAGTAATTGCCGGTACGCATATTTATATTGATGACGTTTCGCTTACACCATTAATATGCCTGGGAATTAATGAGCAGGATAAAAATGATGCAATAAATATTTATCCCAATCCGGCTATGCAGTCCATAGTCATTAGTTCGGAGTTCGGAGAAACAAAAAAAATGGAAATAACAATTAAAGATATTCAAGGTCAAACTTGTCTCCGAACACCCAACTCCCAACTCCCGACTAAAATTGACATCAGCGAATTTTCAGATGGAATTTATTTTATTGAGGCAAATACGGGAGAAAAAATTTTCAGAAAAAAATTAGTTAAATCCAATTAAGAGGTTACGCAACCACAGGAGAATATCTTATCATGTATTCTTCTACTTTATTTACCAAATCGGCAGAGCCGATAAATAAAGGCGTGCGCTGGTGCAAGGAAGTAGGCTGCATATCTAAAATACGGGTATACCCATCCGAAGCCTTGCCTCCAGCCTGTTCAATAATCCATGCAAGCGGATTGCATTCGTAAATTAAGCGCAGTTTTCCGTTAGGTGATTTTGCTGTTGAAGGGTAAATAAAAATTCCGCCTTTTAAAAGATTCCTGTGAAAGTCAGCTACCAATGAGCCGATGTAACGGGTGGAATAAGGACGTTTTGTTTTAACATCTTCTTCCTGGCAATATTTTATGAATTGCTTAACGCCCATAGGAAAATGAACATAATTTCCTTCATTGATAGAATATATATAGCCTTCTTTTGGAATTCTCATGTTTGGATGCGAAAGGCAAAACTCTCCGATAGAAGGATCGAGTGTAAACCCGTTAACGCCTTTTCCTGTTGTGTACACGAGCATTGTTGATGATCCATAAGTAATATACCCGGCTGCAACCTGTTCCGTGCCGCGTTGCATAAAATCAGAGAGCGTACTAACCCCTGCTAAAGAAATTCGCCTGTAAATTGAAAAAATAGTTCCGATAGAAACATTCACATCAATATTCGAAGAACCATCCAAAGGATCAATACAAACCACATACTTAGCATTTTTTGAGACAGCACTATCAATATGAACCATCTCTTCGTTTTCTTCCGAAGCTACTGCACAACATTCACCTCCGTGAGTTAATGCAGAAATGAATTGCTCATTCGCATACACATCCAGTTTCTTCTGTCCTTCACCATGAACATTATTAGTTCCCAGGTCACCCAAAATATCCACCAGCCCTGCTTTGTTTACTTCACGATTCACAATTTTTGCTGCTATACCAATATCACGAAGTAACCGCGAAAGTTCTCCTTTTGCATACGGAAAATCAACTTGTCTTTCAATAATAAACTGACCCAGGGTAGTAACTCTTTTCTTATTCATGACCATCACATTTATAGAGCAAAGATAACAAAGAAGAAGGGAGAATGAACCAACCTTATCGAACAGACCCGCAGACAACGACTCCGAACTATTTATTTAGCTTTGCGCCCATGAGTAAATTAGCCAAGCGGATTGATCAGCTTCATGAATCGCAAACGATAGCAATGGCACGCTTAAGCCGCGAATTGCAGGAGCAAGGTCAGGATATTATCAGCCTCAGCCTTGGCGAACCTGATTTTGTCACTCCAAAATATATTCGTGAAGGAGCCAAGAAAGCAATTGATGATGGGTTTACCTTTTATACTCCGATTTCCGGCTTTGCCGATTTGCGAAAGGCAATTTCTCAAAAATTTAAAAACGAAAACAACCTTGACTATGCTCCAGATCAGATAGTGGTTTCAACAGGAGCAAAACAATCCATTGCCAATGTTGTGCTTAGTCTTATTGATCCGGGAGATGAAGTATTAGTGCCCACACCTTATTGGGTAAGCTATACACAAATCATACAGCTTGCCGGTGGCACTCCTGTTTTTTTGCATTCTGCAATTGATTCCGATTTTAAAGTCACTCCTGCACAAGTAGAAGCTGCAATTACTTCGAAAATAAAAATGTTTATTTTTTCTTCGCCTTGCAACCCTACCGGTACCGTATATACAAAAGACGAATTAAAAGCTTTGGCTGATGTTTTCAGCAAGCACGAGAATATTTACATTTTGTCTGATGAAATTTATGAGCACATTAATTTTCTGGCAAAACACGAAAGCATTGCTCAATTTGAAAAAATTAAAGAACGGGTTGTTATTGTAAATGGAGTGTCTAAAGGATATGCCATGACAGGTTGGAGGATTGGATTTATTGGTGCATCAAAAGATATTGCAAAAGCATGCGATAAAATGCAGGGGCAATTCACTTCTGGTACTTCTTCCGTTTCTCAAAAAGCTGCTTTAGCCGCCTTAACGGGAAATGATGAGGAAAATAATAAAATCCGGGAATCGTTCTTGAGAAGAAGAAACCTTGTTCTTGGATTAATGAAAGATATTCCCGGTTGGAAAGTCAACGAACCGCAAGGTGCTTTTTATGTATTTCCCGATGTGAGTTATTATTTCGGCAAGCATAATGGCTCTACCGTAATAAATAGTCCAACGGATTTGTGCATGTATTTGTTGAAGGATGCAAAAGTTTCTCTCGTTACCGGTGAAGCATTTGGTGATGACAAGTGTGTCCGGTTTTCATATGCCACCGCAGATCATTTATTAATAGAAGCAATTAAAAGAATCAGGGAAAGCCTTGCAAAGCTTGTTTGAAATTGGCTCATTATAAAAATATAAAAAGCGTATTTGATGCCTTTAAAAAACAAAAGGCGCTCATTGTTGGCGATGTAATGATTGACTCTTACTTGTGGGGGCATGTAGAGCGCATTTCTCCCGAAGCACCGGTTCCTGTTGTTTCTGTAAGTAAAAAAGAAATGCGTCCAGGTGGCGCTGCCAATGTTGCCATAAATATTCAATCTTTGGGAGCAACTCCAATTCTTTGTTCTGTCATTGGAAATGATGCTTCGGGAAACGATTTTATTAAGCTTCTGAAAGAATGCAATATGGTTACAGCAGGCATTCTTCAAAGTAAGAGCCGAACCACAACTGTTAAAACAAGAGTCATCGGCAACCATCATCAATTACTTCGGGTGGATGAGGAAGTCAGTAACGAACTTTCAAAAAAAGACTCAGATCTTTTTGTAAAAAGTATTATTGATTCAATAAATAAATACAAACCTGATGTAATCATTTTTGAAGATTATGATAAAGGGGCTTTGAATGTTGAGGTTATTTCTTCCGTAATTGCTGAAGCAAGAAGAAGAAAAACTCCAGTCGCGGTTGATCCGAAAAAGAGAAATTTTATTCATTATAAAAATGTGGATTTGTTTAAACCTAATCTGAAAGAGCTGCGTGATGGACTTAAAATTGATATTGAGCATATAAATGAAACTGTACTTAAAGGCTCAGTAAAAAAATTTCGTGATGCTCAATTGATCAAAATGTTAATGGTAACTCTTTCAGAAGCGGGGGTGTTTTTTAGCAGTAATGGACAAGATAAAATTATTCCTGCGCATGTTCGTAATATATCCGATGTATCAGGAGCGGGAGATACTGTAATAAGTGTCGCTGCATTATGCCTGGCAATTGGATTATCTCCCGAAATGACAGCTGCTCTTGCAAATATTGCGGGAGGCTTGGTTTGCGAAAAGGTGGGTGTTGTTCCTGTTGATAAAGACCAGCTATTGGCAGAAGCGTCTCAGCTCATCCTCGACTAATTTTCATTTTTAATTAAAATTGTATTTTTTTTATTGTCAACTATAACTCCATATAATCAGCCTGATCTGAGTAAAAAGGAACAAGTGCGATCTATGTTTGATAAGATTGCACACCGCTATGATTTTCTAAATCATTTTCTTTCATTAGGAATTGATCGTGTTTGGAGAAAAAAGGCAATTGATCTGTTAAGAAAAGAAAATCCCAAAACAATTTTAGATATTGCAACCGGTACAGGAGATTTTGCAATCCAGGCCCTTTCATTGCAACCAACATCCATCACTGGAATTGATATTTCTGAAGAAATGCTTGAACATGGCAAGCAAAAGATTTCCAAGTTAAAAAAGGGAAAAGAAATTATTCATCTGCAACAAGGCGATTCAGAAAATCTTAAATTTTCCGATGAATCCTTTGATGCTGTTACTGCAGCATTCGGAGTCCGCAACTTTGAAAATCTTGAAAAAGGATTGTCTGAAATGTATCGTGTACTGCAAAAAGGGGGTTCATCTATTATTCTTGAATTTTCCAGACCGCAAAAATTTCCGGTTAAACAATTTTATTATTTTTATTTTAAGAATGTTTTACCTATGATTGGAAAATTTATTTCAAAAGATAAGCATGCATATAGTTACTTGCCTGAATCAGTCAAAGCATTCCCGTCAGGTAATGAATTTATTAATAGAATGAAAGACGCAGGATTTATAAATACTTTTTACGTTTCATTAACGTTTGGTATTGCAACCGTTTACTCCGGTAAAAAATAAATGACAGGCTTTAAGAATATTTTAATTTTTCTTGTTGTGTATTCACTTCCTTTCTGCACATTAGCGCAAAGGAATAAAGTTGAAAGTCTGCCGAAGTATGATAAGCAAATTGTTCATTTTGGTTTTATGCTTGGTATTAACAAAACTGATTTCATAGTTAAACGCATTGGAGAGTTTAACCACCTCGATTCTCTTTATGATGTTGAAGCTGTAGCCACAAGTGGTTTTAATTTAGGAATAGTGAGTAATCTGCGTCTGGCGGAAAATTTTGATTTGCGCTTTGTTCCCGATCTCGCATTTTCAGAGCGCGACTTGAATTATACGTTTTATGCTAATGGAAAATTGTTGGGCGTTACAACAAAAAAAATAGAATCAACTTTTCTGGAATTTCCCCTTGAGATAAAATTTAAATCTGATCGTGTCGGGAATTATCGTGTTTATGCCTTAGGAGGTGTTAAATATTCAATAGATATGGTTTCGCAGGCAAAGGTTGAAAGTAAGGATAAGGATTTTGTAAAGTTGAGCAAAAATGATTATGGATATACAATTGGTGCGGGGTTTGATTTTTACATGGAATTATTTAAACTTTCCATAGAAGCTAAAATGTATCATGGAATTCCGAATTTATTAGTGGAAGATCCTAAAATATATTCCAGCTCTTTGAGTAGCCTTCATTCAAAAATTTTCTTACTTTCAATTACATTTGAGTAGATAATGCAGCAGCTTGAGCTCTTTCTTCTGCCTGAAGAGGCGGCAAACGAGCAAACAGTAAATCAAAAATTAACTCAAAGTGGCTTTTCGGATCAGCAATATAATTTTCGGCTGGTTAAGCGTTCAATTGACGCTCGTTCAAAACAAGTAAAAGTTCGTTTGCAATTTGAAGTTTTTAAAAAGGAGGAGGTTGTTCCTGCTCATACGATTGCAAGAAGCTATCAAAATATTACAAATTCAAAACCTATAATAATTATTGGATGCGGACCAGCAGGGCTTTTTGCTGCCTTGCGTTTAATTGAATTTGGAATTAAGCCTATTATTATTGAACGTGGAAAAGATGTACGTAACAGGCGAAGAGATTTAGCTGACCTCAATAGGTTGCGCATTGTGAATCCTGAATCAAATTATTGTTTTGGCGAGGGTGGAGCAGGAACTTACTCAGATGGAAAGCTGTATACACGTTCTTCAAAGCGAGGGAACATTTCGCGTATATTACAAACATTTATTGAAAATGGTGCTTCTCCTGATATTTTAATTGATGCGCATCCGCATATCGGAACTAATAAGCTGCCTTCAATAATTGTTAGTATGCGAAATAAAATAATTGAATGTGGGGGAGAAATTCATTTTAATACCAAACTTAAAAAATTACAAATATCGAATCAATCCGTTAAAGGAATTGAAGTTAGTATAAATAACTCAACCGATCATTTAACTATAGCGACTATAGCCGTCATCTTGGCTACCGGGCATTCGGCACGAGACATTTTTTATATGCTTCACGAACAAAAAATTTCACTTGATCCAAAGCCTTTTGCTTTAGGCGTTCGCATCGAACATCCACAGGAAATAATTGATGCGGCTCAATACCATTGCAAAAAAAGAAATGCTTTTTTGCCACCTGCTTCTTATGCATTAACTCAGCAAATTGATAAAAAGGGGGTTTATTCATTCTGCATGTGCCCGGGCGGAATTATTGCTCCTGCAGCAACGGATGTGGATGAAATTGTTGTAAACGGATGGTCACCGTCAAAAAGAAATAATCCGTTTGCAAACTCAGGTATGGTAGTAAGTATTGTTGATGATGATGTAAAGCAGTTTGAAAAAAAAGATGCCTCGCTAAAATTTCTTGAATTTCAAAAACAAGTAGAACGGGCTGCATTTATTGCAGGTGGGAAAAATTTACATGCACCCGCTCAACGAATGACTGATTTTGTGGAAGGCAAGATGTCACAATCGCTTCCGACATGTTCTTATTTGCCAGGCATTTCTCCGGCCAAACTTGATGAAGTGTTTCCTAAAGCAGTAACAACTCCATTACGGCAGGCTTTAAAAGCTTTTGCAAAAAAAATGCATGGCTATTATACACATGAAGCGGTTTTAGTCGGAGTTGAATCCCGTACTTCCTCTCCAGTCAGGATTCCAAGAGATAATAAAACCTTCATGCATCCTCATATTAAAGGGCTATTTCCCTGTGGTGAAGGGGCCGGTTATGCTGGTGGCATTGTAAGTGCAGCAATGGATGGAGAAAAATGTGCTGAAGCAGCAGCGAAGAATATAAAATTATAATCAACCATTTTTTGTTTCTTCAATTTTGTTTGTCAATTCAATAAAATCTGAATAGTGAAGTTGTTCGGCTCGTTTCTCAAGAAAAGGGAGTGCGGTCTCTTTAGTAATTACTTTTAAGGCATTTCGCAAAGTTTTTCTTCGCTGGTTAAAGGCAGTCTTAACAATTGTCTGAAAAAGATTTTCATTACACCCGAGCATTATATTCTTGTTTCTTTTGAGCCTAATGACTCCCGATTTAATTTTTGGTGGCGGAGAAAATACATACTCGTCAACAGTAAATAGATATTCAATGTCATAATAAGCCTGTAATAAAACACTGGGAATCCCATATTGCCTATTACCTGGTGATGATGCAATGCGTTGCGCCACTTCCTTCTGAAACATACCAACGATTTCGGGAATATATTGCCGATGGTGAAGGATTTTGAAAAGTATTTCGGTAGAAATATTATAAGGAAAATTTCCGATTATAGCAAAGGGTTGTTTTGAAAAGCCAGCTAAGTCCATCTCAAGAAAATCTTTTTGAATAATCCGTTCGCTGAAGAAAGGATAGTTTTTTTTCAAATAGATGACAGATTCTTTATCAATTTCAACTGTCCATGTTTGAAATTTGTCGCTTTGCAAAAGATATTTTGTAAGCATTCCCATGCCCGGGCCAATCTCAAGCACTATTTTATAATTTTCATAAAGTGTTAAACTATCAGTAATTTTTTTTGCAATGCCTTCATCGGTCAAAAAATGTTGTCCGAGATATTTTTTTGGTTTGACCACATTAATATACTCTAAAAAAGAAAATCAGGCAAACTAAGAATTATAATTCTTATTGGTAAATGATTATTATTTGCGAATGTTTTTTCCTGGTTACAATTACCCGATAAAATAAAACATACAAGCTCTGCAAAAGATGTTTTTACTAAAATGGTTGCTTCTATAAATAAGTAAAAATGTTTCATGAATTATTTTATAACTTCAAGCAAGGTTCTGAAAGCAACAAATCTATCGCCATACTTTTTAGAGTACTGTTCCTGCAGAGCAGCAGAAAAAATATCCCGGTATTGTTCGTATTCCTTCATGCTGTTGCATACATATTGAATAGAATACGTAACCCCGCCTGAATCTTCATCGGCAAGAACTTTATACATGTGGTTTTCAATAAACATGCCGGTGCACATCACATCAGGTATGTGAACATTTCTCATCCATGTCATCCACTCATCGTGAACGGAATTATCAATATTAACAGTTACATTATAGATGATCATTCAACAAAGTTTGAGTTTGACTTCAAAAGACTGATAATTGAAAAATGCTTTTAATTTATTTTATCCCCTCTTAATGTCCGGAATTTTTTACGTGCATCCACCACATACAAACTACCGGGATATTTTGTTAAAAGCTTTTCAAACATTTCCATCGCCTTCGCTTTATTATTTAATTGCTTTTCATAAATATTCCCAAGAGCAAATAATGCATCATCCGCAAGAATATCTTCAGGATATTTTTCTGCTATAGCAGTAAGATACACTACAGCAGTATCATACATGGATTTCTTTTCAAATATCTCTGCCTTTTTATACCATACTTCATCTGTCAGAGAATGTCCGGGATATTGTTTAATAACAGAATCAAGAGTCGTAAGCGCAAAATCATCTTTATTCCTAAACTCCAGCAGATCTGCACGTGAATAAATAAGCAATGGCTCAATAATTGAATCCATTCCAGTGTTATCCATAATCAACAGTGCAAGTGACATGGCATCATTGGAAATGAGTTGCGAAGTCGCAGCTTTCAAAACATTTAACTGCGCAGCAGCCCAGTCAAACTCCCCCATATAATAGGAAAGTCTTGCATTTCTGAATTTTGCTTCTCTTCCGATAGCATCATGTTTAAAATCTTTATCCACTTGTCCATATAACAATGCGGCCTCCCAAACTTCACCTTTAAAAATATCTATGTCCCCCAATTCTAATTTACATGCTGCTTTAAATTGCTGATCAATGCCCGGCATTGCAACGGTTTCCTCCAAAAGTTTAATGGCATCATCTACCTTATCAAGGTAAAATGCTTTCAGATGTGCATAACGGCTGATTAATGGAGCTGTTGTGACATTTTTACCCAAATCAGTCAAAGTGCTTTCATAATCCTTTTCGAGTTTTTGAAGTTCTGCAGCAGTAGGTTTGCGGTCAGATGTAATCTTTTCATTGGAAGCATTTAATAATTGAATGCGCGCCTGGATATAATTTGAGTTGGCCGAACCTTTATCAACCACATATTGAAAACACTTTTCTGCAAGATCATATTCTTTATTCGAAGTGGCAAGTAACCCCAAGCTCAAAAGCCGCTCGCCCTCTTCTGATAATCTCTTATCCATTGCTTTTGCTTGTATAAAGGCAGATTCAAAATCCTTTTCCTGCAAAAAGAGCCAATACAATAATTCATTATATATTGGTCGCGCAGAGTTTTTTTGAATATTTTTCAATAAACTCTTTTTTAAAAGGTCACTGATAGTGCCTGTTACATCATAAGCAATTTTATTTTGAAGAATCGCCTGCAGGTTGGGAATATATTGTTCATTATAATTTAAGATGTCAAGATACTCATCTATCATTTTTTGCTGATCTCCTTTTTGTGCATAAAGTTCCGCAAGCTCAAAATTAAACGGATAAACATCGCGCAATAATTTCCTTCCGTTCATGTAAGTTTCAATAGCACGATCATACTCCTGCATTTCAAGAAAAGCATTTCCAAGCATGGTAACCCTCCCGACATCGGCCGTAATTGATTTTATTGCTTTATCAAATTGTTGTTTGGCTTTGTCATTTTGGTTTTGGTTCAGGAATACCTTTCCCAAGTCAACATATAAAGTCAAATCTGCAGCATTTTTTTTCAGTTGTTTTTTAATCAGCTTTTCTGCCTTATCGTAATCTTTTAAATTAAGAAGGCATTTCAAATACAATTTATACGAGCCAAGCGGATCAATATCATATTGCTTTTCATAATAAATAACAGCTTTATCATATTCTCCGGTTGTGTAGTACTGAGTTGCCAAGTCAAGATTTGTCTGTCCTTGTGCAAAGGCAGTTTTATCTGTAACAAGAAATATTGTGAAAATAAATACTGTCTTTATTAAAAAAGAAATGTTGTTTTTAAATTTCATCAATAAACTTGCTAATTAATTATTTCAAATTCTGTATAAGGGATAAGCGCCTTCGGAATTCGAATTCCATTATCAGTTTGATTATTTTCAAGTAAAGCTGCAACTATACGTGGTAACGCAAGAGCGCTTCCGTTTAGTGTATGTGCCAATCGTGGTTTCTCATTTTCTTCACGGTAACGCAGTTTTAAACGGTTTGCCTGGAACGATTCAAAATTTGAAACCGAGCTTACTTCCAGCCATTTTTGCTGCGCTCCGGAATAAACTTCCATGTCATAAGTAAGTGCTGAAGCAAAACTCATATCTCCTCCGCACAATTTTAAAATTCTGAACGGAAGCTCCAATGATTCTATAAGCTCTGCCACATAATCCTTCATCAATTCCAATGTTTCATATGATTTATCCGGATGTTGGATTTGTACAATTTCCACTTTATCGAATTGGTGCAGCCGGTTTAATCCCCGCACATCTTTTCCATATGAGCCTGCTTCGCGCCTGAAGCAGGGTGTATAGGCGGTAAGCTTAAGCGGCAATTCATCCGCTTTTAAAATTACATCACGGTAAATATTTGTAACCGGCACCTCTGCAGTAGGTATTAAATATAAATTATCAACCGTTACATGATACATCTGCCCTTCCTTGTCGGGCAGCTGCCCTGTTCCGAAACCGGATGCCTCATTAATTAATATGGGCGGTTGAATCTCATGGTATCCGTTTGCCGTAGCTTTATCTAAAAAATAATTTATCAACGCTCTTTGCAGCCGCGCACCTTTCCCTTTATACACCGGGAATCCGGCACCGGCAATTTTATTTCCCAATTCAAAGTCTATCAGCTTATACCTATCAGCCAGTTCCCAATGCGGAAGTGGGGTGTCCGAAAATTCAGGAAAAGAAATTTTATTACGGTACACTTCTTCATTATCTGCAACCGATTTCCCTTTAGGAACTTTTAATGACGGGGCATTCGGAATTTTAACCAGCAGCTCATGCACTTCCTTTTCAATTTTTTCCAAATTTTCATTCAGCTCCTTTGAGGTTTCTTTAAGTGCACCGCTTTTATTTTTCAAATCATTTGTTTCAGCAGCCTTGCCGCTTTTAAACAACTCGCCTATTTGCTTTGCCAATAAATTTTGTTGCGCAAGAAGATTATCCAATTCAAGCTGCATTTTTTTCCGCTGCTCATCATACTGCACTATCTTTTCTATTAAATCAACATCCGTAAAATTCTTTAAAGCCAGCCGCTGGATGGCTTCCTCCTTATGATCTCTTAAATAAGAAATACGTAACATAAAAAATACAATTTTGAGCGCAAAGGTATTGAATGTTCTCTGCAAGCTATTTGGCAGCAAGGCGCTAAGGTTTACTTTTCATCTTTAATTCGAAGCTTTAAAAAAGATTTGTAATTTTAAATCCTATGTTACAACCCGCTTCTCTTACATTTCTAAAATCATTACAGAAAAATAATAATCGCAACTGGTTTGAAAAAAACCGGGAGAAATACGAAACAGCGCGTGAAGATTTTGCAAACTTCATTAACGGGCTGATTGCTGAAATTGCTAAACACCATCCCGAAGTGAAAGGGTTGGAAGCAAAAAATTGCATGTTCCGCATTTATCGCGACATTCGTTTCTCAAAAGATAAAACTCCTTACAAAACTCATTTCAGCGCCCAGGTTGGTGTGGAAGGCAGAAAATCGGAAATGGCTGATTTTTATATCCAGATCGGTCCGGGCAATTCATTCATTGCTGGTGGTAAATGGCGTCCTGCAACAGAAACACTGAAAGATATCCGCAAAGAAATATTTTATAATACGGTTGATTTTAAGAAGATTCTTTCCGAAAAATATTTTAAAAAGCATTTCAAAACTCTTTCTGATATAAAACTCAAAACCATTCCAAAAGGTTTTGATAAAAACTTTCCCGACATTGAATTATTGAAATACACGAGCTACATCGTGGAAGCTCCCATTGATGATAAATTGCTTTTAAGCCGATCGCTTGTCAAACATGCCTCTTCTCTGCACAAAGCCATGCTGCCATTATTAAATTTCCTGAATGCGGCTACGCATCATTGAAAGCGGGAAATGAAAAAAACCGTTCTTCTTTTTATTTCCTTGCTCAATTTTTGTTTTGCTCAGGTTCCTGATTCTTCTTTATTATTTTTAAATGATACGCTTCCATTTCCGAAGCGCGAAGCTGTGATTGATTCTTTGATCGAGGGTAATTATCTTTTTGATCCTTCGGTAATGCTTATTGAAAAATTCCAATTTCGTGTTGTAAATATGCTTAACACAGCAAACAGTTTTTACAATAATGATTTATTCCGTACCGATGCTGACATAAGGATTACTACAAATAATCTAAACTTTTTTGCCTGGTACCGCTTAACAAAGAGAATAAACCTCGGGCTTTCATTATACACCCGTTCTATGCGAGTAGGAAATTATAATTCTTCGATTGTGGATGTGTTGCGACTGGAGCATACCGAGACTTCAGGTGCGTATTTAAAATATTTTTCGCCAATATTTAAAGTATTATTGGTTCAGCGGAAACACCGGCTCGTGTATCAATCTACTTTGTTTATTCCGTTGCACAGCACTTATGAAATTGTTTATAAAGAAAATCTTGTGAGGGATAACAACTACATGCAGTGGTTTCAACAGTTATTTTATAACAGGGTGTATTCAAAATATTTTACTCTTAATATGGAGCTTAATGCCGATTACTCCATCAGGCGAAACATTATGGATGCCTTGGTAATTAAAAGTTCGATTACTCCTTATTTTACTTATGACCTGAACCAATCGTTCCGGTTCATTTGTTTTCTTGATTTAAATCCATCCATAAGTGGAGGCTTTTTTTCTACTTTTAATTTGCGCGAAGCCGCTGGATTTAATTACAAGCTTAATTCGAAGTTTACTTTTAGCATCCTTTATATTTATGTAGCCCTCGGCAAAAAAATGCAAGCCGTGAATACCTTGTCTGTGGGTGGAAACTATAATTTTTAGGATGAAGGGCCGTCTAAATTAAATGAAGCTGAATCCTTTTTAGATCTAACTAAAGCCTTTTTAACTCTAGCTTCGACCAATTTGGATGTAACTACCACCTTTTTAGCCATAACTATGACCAATTTCGATCTAACAATGATCTTTTAGCCATAGTTACGACTAATTAAGATCTAACTAACACCTTTTTAGCTATAGCTACGACCAATTTGGATCTAACTACGCCTTTTATATATGAATCTATGTATAAAAGACATGGTAAGTGGTTGAATATTAGGATAAAAAATCAAGGCAGGCTAAATACTATAGAATCGGATACAACCCAGATCTTTATCAGGGAATATGAGTCGAGGGAGGAAATGTGACAGGCAGATGAAAACCGGAACCTGTCTTTTCTAAATAATTTAATGTTTCTTTACTCGAACTGTCCGTTGAAATGCTCAGAATTGTCATAAATGAACCAAATATAGGATTCGCCTTCCATGTTGGTGACTTTGCTGAAGATGAAATCGCAAATACCGTTATATTCTGAAAAACTGAGCTTGTTATTTGGAAAAAACAAGGGCTCATCGGTGGGTTTAAGCTCTTTGAGTTTTTTGTAAATTTTTTTGATAAAAGGAAATTGGAGCATCAGCGGGCTTCCCATGAGGAAACTGGTATTGAAAAGTGAATTATCGCTGTTTTCTATAAATCCTTTTTTGTTGAATGAAATGCATTGGCATTTCTGATTGGTAACCGGTATAAAATTGCTGAAGCTCATTTTATTTTGGTTTTTGATAAGAGTTTACTTAAAATCTTACAAAAAGGTTACATTTAGTTGGGAGGCGGGTAGGCAGGAGTTCGGAGACAAGAGTGCATTTTTGGTTAATTTTGCGCTACTATGTCAAACTCACTCTACAAAGTTCCGATAGCTGTTAATGAACCGATTTTAAATTATGCTCCCGGAAGCAAAGAGCGGGCAGATTTGAAAGCAGCCCTTGCTGAAGCCCGGTCGAAGGTTCTTGATGTGCCTATGTATATAGGCGGGAAAGAAGTTCGGACGGAGAAAAAAGGGAAACTTTCGCCTCCCCATGATCATCAGCATTTATTGGGGAATTATTCGGTAGGCGAAGCAAGCCATGTGAAAATAGCGATTGACGCTGCGATGAAATCAAAGCATGATTGGGCGAACATGGATTGGGAACAACGGCTTGCAATTTTTTTGAAAGCCGCTGATTTATTAGCGGGGCCTTACCGCGCAAAGATTAACGCTGCAACGATGCTCGGTCAATCGAAAAATGTTTACCAGGCGGAGATTGATGCTGCCTGTGAGATGATTGATTTTTTGCGGTTCAATGTGCAGTATGCTTACGAAATTTATAATCAACAGCCCATTTCTTCAAAGGGAGTTTGGAACCGCACTGAGCACCGGCCATTGGAAGGATTTGTTTTTGCCTTAACGCCATTTAACTTTACGGCCATAGCCGGAAACCTTCCCACTTCGGCAGCCATGATGGGAAATACGGTGGTATGGAAACCTGCATTTTCACAGATTTATGCTGCGCAGTTATTGATGGAAGTTTTTGTAAAGGCCGGTGTGCCTGATGGAGTAATCAATTTAATTTTTGTGCCCGGCCCTGCAACAGGCGAAGTGATTTTTTCGCATCATGATTTTGGCGGCATTCATTTTACAGGTTCTACAGCCGTGTTCAGGGATGTGTGGAATTCAATCGGAAAAAATATTGCAAACTATAAATCATACCCGCGCATTGTTGGCGAAACAGGCGGAAAAGATTTTATTATGGTGCATTCCTCAGCCGATGTTGATGTTACGGTAACGGCTCTTGTGCGAGGCGCTTTCGAATACCAGGGACAGAAATGCAGCGCAGCTTCACGAGCGTATATTCCACAAAGCTTGTGGCAAAAAATAAAAGAAGGGTTGCAGCGTGACCTTGCTTCTTTTAAAATGGGAGGAACAGAAGACTTTTCAAATTTTATTAATGCTGTGATTGATGAAAAATCTTTTGATAAAATAACTTCTTATATCGAGAATGCAAAAAAAAGCAACGATGTAGAGATTGTTGCCGGAGGTAAGTACGATAAATCGAAAGGATATTTTATTGAACCTACAATTTTATTGACGAAAAATCCGCAGTATATAACTCTTTGCGAAGAAATCTTCGGACCGGTTCTTACTGTTTTTGTTTATGATGATTCAAAATTTGAAGAAACTTTGGATTTGGTTGACAAGACAAGTATTTATGCGTTGACAGGATCCATTATTGCGCAAGACCGATATGCCATCCAGGTCGCAACAAAAAAACTGGTGCATGCTGCAGGCAATTTTTATATTAATGATAAATGCACGGGCGCAGTTGTTGGCCAGCAGCCTTTTGGCGGAGCAAGAGGTTCGGGAACGAATGACAAAGCGGGCTCCATGATTAATTTGCTTCGGTGGGTTTCTCCGCGAACTATTAAAGAAACTTTTGTGCCTCCAGTTGATTATCGCTATCCTTTTTTAGAAGCTGAGTAATCTATTTAATTTCATTAAGATTTAATTGAGGAGCTTTTGTTGAACTTTGCTTTCGGCAGATGAAACAAAACAATAAGTTTTTTTCTCTTTTAAGAAACCAGGACTTCATCCTTGCCGTGTATATTTTGTTTGCAATTGTTGCAAGCGTTACTCAATACCTGAAAGGAAAACCAGGGGATCAATACACGCGCTACAATAATTTCATGATCTTCCGCGAATCGTTTCACCACCTTATTCAGTACTTAGATCTGTATGCCAAGTTTGACACTGAACACTGGGATTATTATAAATACAGCCCTGCGTTTGCAGTTCTTATGGCTCCCTTTTCCTGGCTGCCGGATTTGCCGGGATTAATCATTTGGAATCTCATTAATGCCGGTGCGTTATTTTTTGCGATTAAAAATCTCCCCATAAAAAATGCGGAAGCAAAAAAATATATAAGCTGGTTTGTTTTACTCGAATTGCTTACTTCTATGCAGAATTCTCAAAGCAACGGTTTAATTGCGGCTTTGCTTGTAGGAGGTTTTAATAAATTAGAATCAAAAAATTATTTTATTGCTGCCCTGTTTCTTATTCTCAGTGCATTTATCAAAGTATTTGGTATCGTTGCCTGTATTCTATTTGTTTTTTATCCGGAGAAAATCAAATTTATTCTATACAGCCTTTGCTGGGCAGTAGTTTTTATTTGTTTACCCTTAATTTTTATTTCCGCTGAACAATTAATTTTTCTTTACAAAAGCTGGCTGCATCTTTTAACAAACGATTACGACTCCTCGTATGGTTTATCAGTCATGGGGTGGTTATACACATGGTTTCACCTGGAGAACATTAAAATCCTAATTCTGGCATTAGGGTTGATTTTTCTGTTAATACCTTTATTGAAAATTAAAGAATATTCTTCCTTTAGCCTTCGCTACAATTATTTTTGCGCTTTACTAATTTGGCTGATTATTTTTAATCATAAAGCCGAATCTCCTTCATTCATTATTGCGATAATGGGTGTTGCGGCCTGGTATTTTAATTCACCGAAAACAAGAGTTAACACGGCATTAATAATAATAGCTTTTATTTTTACATCATTATCACCAACCGATATGTTTCCATCTTATTTAAGGAGCCATTATGTCGTTCCTTATGTATTAAAGGCTATTCCATGTATTTTAATCTGGATAAAAATTAATATTGACTTTATCAGATACAGGAAAATAACCATATGAATATTGCGTTTTTCCACAATGCATGGCTAACAAAAAATAGATAATAAGAATAAAATGAACCGTTCACTTTGTATTTTTGATTCATGAAAAGAAACAGAGGAAAAAAAATATTTCAAAAAATACTGCCACGGCTTAAGAATAAATATGTTTTTACCCCCATATTGTTTGTTATATGGCTGTCCTTTTTTGACAAGAATGATTTTATAGCACAATATTCTTCCCGAAAACAATTAGGTGAACTTCTCTCAGAAAAGCAATATTATGTGGATGAGATTCAGAAAAACAAAGAGAAGCTTTATGAACTTATGAGTAGCCAGGCGAATCTTGAAAAATTTGCCCGCGAAAAATACTTGATGAAAAAAGATAATGAGGATATTTTTTTAATTGTTTATAACGATACCAAGAAAGAAAAAAAGTATCACGAGTAAAATTTTTTGTTGGTTCTTAAAAGATAATTGGGAACTTTTAATTTTACATCGTTATGTCTTCATTTCATTACAAAGAAGTAGAACAGGCAGTAATCAAATTAATTGTAATTGCAGCGTGCGTATTTTTAGTTTACAAGGTAGTTAAATGGGTGCTTGTAAATGTGGTGGTCTACTTCTTTTTTAAATAGCAGAGTTCAAGAAACTATTTCGTTAGGGATTTCTAGCTTACAAAAGCGCCCTCCATTTCGGAAACTTCTTTCCAAATCTTTGAAATGCCTTCTTCAAGAGAAATACGGTGTTTCCAGCCTAAGCTGTGAATTCGGGAAACATCAAGCAATTTTCGTGGAGTGCCATCAGGCTTGGAAGCATTGAAGTTTAATGTGCCCGAATAGTTGCTTATTTTTTTTATTAAAACAGCAAGGTCTTTAATAGAAATATCTTCACCTGTTCCAATATTCAGAATTTCTTTTTGATCATAATGAAGCATTAAAAAATAGCACGCTTCTGCCAAATCATCTACATGTAAAAATTCGCGCATAGGCGATCCGCTTCCCCATATTTCGACTTCGCGCATGTCATTATTTTTTGCTTCATAGAATTTACGAATAAGTGCCGGCAGCACGTGAGAATTATTCAAATCATAATTATCATTTGGCCCGTAAAGATTTGTTGGCATTACAGAAATAAAATTGCATCCATACTGAAGACGAAAAGCTTCACACATTTTTAAGCCTGCAATTTTTGCGATAGCATAAGGTTCGTTAGTTGGTTCTAGTAACCCTGTGAGTAAATATTCTTCTTTAATGGGCTGAGGACATAATTTTGGATAGATACATGAGGAGCCGAGAAACAATAATTTTTTAACTCCTGCTTTATATGAATTGTAAATAATATTATTTTGAATGGAGAGGTTATCATAAATAAAGTCCGCACGGTAAATATTATTAGCATTAATACCTCCGACTTTTGCTGCAGCAAGAAAAACATATTCGGGTTTTTCGTTTTCAAAAAAATCTTTTACTGCCTGTTGGTTGCGCAAATCCAATTCGGAAGAAGTTCGTAAAACAAAATTTGAATATCCTTCAGCTTTTAATTTTCTTAAAATTGCCGACCCAACCATTCCCCGGTGACCTGCTATATATATACGTGAATCCTTTTTCATTAATGTTAGTTCAATTTAAAGCAGATTTTATTAAGATTCTCTGTAATTATACACATGATGCCCGCCTTCTTTTAAATATTTTTCCTTACTGAATAGTTTTATATCTGCAGCTACCATTTCTTTAATGATGGAATTCAAATCATGTTTTGGAGACCATCCTAATTTAGTTTTTGCTTTTGTTCCGTCCCCAATCAACAGTTCAACTTCAGAAGGGCGATAATAAGCCTTATCAATTAACACCACTTTTTTTCCTACCTCCACATGGTATTGGGGATTGTTACATTTAACCACCCTTGCTATTTCGTTTTCTTCTTTTCCTTCAAACTCCAATTCAATTCCTGTTTCACGAAATGCTTTAATTATGAAATCCCGAACGGAAGTGGTTACCCCGGTAGCTATAACAAAATCTTCGGGTTTATCCTGCTGTAACATCAAATACATTGCTTCGATATAATCTGCTGCATGACCCCAATCACGTTGTGCATCAATATTACCCATGTAAACGCTTTCTTGTAATCCGAGAGCTATTCGGGCTACTGCACGTGTAATTTTTCGGGTAACAAATGTTTCCCCGCGCAACGGAGATTCATGATTAAAAAGAATTCCATTAACGGCATACATATTATATGCTTCCCTATAATTTACAGTGATCCAGTATGCGTACAATTTTGCAACTCCATATGGAGAACGAGGATAAAAAGGCGTAGTTTCTTTTTGTGGGATTTCCTGAACTAAACCATATAACTCGGAAGTTGAAGCCTGGTAAATCCTGCATTTTTCAGTTAAGTTCAGCAAACGTACAGCTTCAAGAATTCGTAAAGTTCCAATCCCATCAGCATTCGCGGTGTATTCAGGAATATTAAAGCTAACTTTAACATGGGACATGGCTCCAAGATTATAAATCTCGTCTGGTTGCACCTGTTGAACAATACTTATAATATTAGCTGAGTCTGTTAGGTCGCCATAATGTAGCTTCAGTTTAACATTCGTTTCATGAACATCATGGTATAAATGATCAATCCTTTCTGTATTAAAAAGCGAACTTCTGCGTTTAATACCATGAACCATATAACCTTTGTTGATCAGAAACTCAGCAAGATAGGCTCCGTCTTGTCCTGTAATGCCGGTAATTAGCGCAGTTTTCATTCAAAATTCTTTTTTACGAAAATAATCTGAATCTTTAAACGTTAAGCGTTGAACGTTGAACATCAAACTTCTTTCCTATTTTTGTGTGCAAAATAACTATAAAATTTCGTTTCGCTTTTATTTCTCAATGAACGAATTAAAACAGCTCGAATAAATATAAAATTTTTAAGAGGTTTAACTATCCTGTATGAAGCCTATTACCAATAAAAACAACATTCTTGATCAGAAGGATGTAAAAAACACCATTGTTCAAATCGCACGCAACTGGTTCTGGATTTTATTTTTTCTTATAATTTGTATAGCAGGTTCTGTTTTTTACATTAAAAGGGCAACGAGCATTTATGGAGCTTCAACCAAGATCCTTGTAAAGCCACAAAAAAATGCTTTGAAGGATGCGCTAAGCGAATCTTTACCTGATGTTCCGAAAAAAGAGGATGTTGCCAATGAAATTGAAATTTTAAAATCAACACGGCTTATTGATGAAACGATTAAGAAGTTAAATCTTGACGTTTCATATTTTATTCGAGGAAGGCTTAGAACCGGAGAAATTTACCAGGCAATTCCTTTTACAATTGTTGATGGAAAAATATTGGATCCCGATTATTATGGCGTCCCTTTTAACATTAAAATAGTAAACAAAGATGCGTTTATTCTTCAATTGGAAAATGGCGATTATAAATTTAATAAGACTTTTCATTTCGGAGAGCCTGTTGTAAACGATAAATTCTCATTCATTGTGAATGGAAACTCTGATCAAATCAGTCATAACAGCAGGATAAGCGAAGTGAATTTCCTTTTCAGAATTAATAATCATTCAGAATTAATTAAAAAATACCAACAGTCAATAAAGATGGAAAAGGATGCTGATGCTTCAGTAATAGATGTTTCAATTGAAGATGAAGTGGAGGAGCGTGCTGTTGCTTTTCTTGATTCATTGACTCATTTGTATATTGATTATTCAATTTCTGTTTCTAAAGAAATAAATTCTAACACAATTAAGTTTGTTGATGAACAATTACAGGATGTGGAAGGTGTGTTGAATGGTGTTGAATCAAATCTTGAACAATATCAGCGGCAAACCGGAACAGTTAATCAGGGAGAGCAGGGAACTGTTTATTTTCAACAAAAGGTAGGTGCTGAAGCTGAACTTGGAAAGCTCACCGTGCAAATGCAGGCTGCCGATAATTTATATAGCAATCTTACTTCGGGTGGTGATATTACCACTTTATCTCCTTCTCTTATCAGTGATGAGAAAGATCCGGCTCTTTCAACTGCTTTTAATGAATTGTCAATGCTGCAGCAGAAAAAAAGTAATCTCTCATTCAGTAATACTCCAAACAGTCCCGTAGTAAAAGAAGTGGATGCGCAGATTGCAATGGCAAAACAAAACGTAATCCAATTAGTATTAAATGTACGCAGAGCTTTAGCATTACGTTACAATGCTCTTACTTCACAGTTGGGAACTTACCAGTCCCGTATCAGCAGCATGCCTACAACGATGAAAGGATTGGTGAACATTAACCGTAAGGTGGAAGTAAATGAAAAAATTTATTTATTTCTACTCGAAACACGCGCTCAAACGGTCATTGCCCGGGCAACTATTGTTCCTGATAAATTTATTCTTGACCCTTCCTCTTCTACTGGTTTGCTACGTCCGATTAAAACAAAAATCCTTGCTATGGGCGGAGGGATTGCAATTGCATTGTCGTTTCTTCTTATTTTCTTCAAAGGGATCTTTTATAATTACATTCAGAATAAGGATGACCTTGAGGAATTAACTACCCTTCCAATTATTGGTGTAGTTGGTAAAAGCAAAGAAGCGAAGGAAAGTTATTTAGTAGTTGATAAAAATCCTCAGTCACTTACTGCGGAATCATTCAGAGTAATACGAACGAACTTGGCATATTTCAGTCCGAAGTCGCACAGTAAAGTTCTGTTGGTTACTTCTTCGGTGGCAAGTGAAGGTAAGACTTTTTGTGCCATTAATACTGCTTCCATTTTAGCGAAAGCTAAGAAGAAAGTTATTCTTGTTGACCTAGATCTTCATAAACCAAAGCAGGCAAATGCATTTAATATCAAAAATGATGTTGGGATTACCTCTTACCTTGTGGGTAAAGCTTCGTTAAATGATATCATTATAGATACTCCGGTCGAAAATCTCCAGGTGATTCTTACCGGACCACGTACTCCAAATGCTTCTGAATTAATTCTTGATCCTATGTTAGAGCAAATGATTAATGAATTAAAAAAGACGTATGAATACATAATTCTCGATACCCCACCTGTAGGATTACTGTCTGATGCGTTGGTGATGATGAAATATTCTGATTTGAATTTGTATGTATTAAAAGCAAGCTATTCAAAGAAAGATTTTGTTGACATTGCACATCAGATCATGGAGAAAAATAATATTAAGAGTTTAAGCTTTATCCTGAATAATGTGAATGCAAAAAATATTCCGGCAGGATACGGTGGCGGATATTATAAATAAGTTTCTGCAACCATAACGAGGATGGGCAGTTTTTTTGCAAATAGAGGTGTAAGTCTTCGATACTCTTTGCAGAGTATAAAAACGCACCTTAGCGCTGCTCACAAAAAGAAACTTGCCTGGCTTTGTTTGCTTATTTTTTTATCAGCAATTTTAGATGTATTCGGACTGGCTTCCATTTTGCCGGTTATTTCTGCAGCTACGAAGCCTGAACTGATTCACACCAATCATCTTCTTAATTCAATTTTCACAGCGCTTCATTTTTCTAATGAGCGTTCCTTTTTATTATTCCTCATACTTGTTTTGCTGGTGTTTTTTGTACTTAAAAGTGCATTCGGACTGTTTGTTTCTTATATCCAGGTGAAACTTTCGCTTGAGATTGGAGTTTATCTTTCGAAGAACCAGTTTTCAAAATATTTTTCTTTAAACTATTCTGATTTTAAAAATTTAAAAACTGCTGATATAACAAAAGATATTGTAACAAATTCCAATGCTTATGTACAATGGATTGTTTTATCGTTAATCACCTTGCTTTCTGAAGTGATGATTGTACTGTTAATTATCGGGGGCATTGCCTTTTTTAATGTAAAGCTTTTTGCATTTATTATCCTTACCGTTGCTCCGGCAACATGGTTTATTTCGCGCACGATACGAAGGCAAAGTGCGGAGGTTGGCGTTGGAATTGATATTAATTTTCCAAAAGCATTGGCTGCAGTAGGTCAGGCTTTGGATGGATTTATTGACATTAAGCTTGCGGATAAAGAAAAATTTTATCGTAATGAATATTTAATTTACCAGTACCGCTACCAATGGTTTGTTTTGAAAAACTTTTTTATGAACCAGGTTCCTTTTCGCACAAACGAAATTGTAGCACTGCTAGGAATCATTGTCATATTCATATATGCACTTTTCCTAACCAAAGGAGATACTGAAGTGATTACATTAATCGGGTTGTTTGCTGCTGCTGCATACCGGCTTATGCCTTCGATGAACCGCATTGTAAACTCTTTAAATTTTATTAATGTTAATCTGGTTTCCATAACTAATCTTGATTATTATAATGAACATTATAAGCAGGAGAAAGAAAAGAAAAAAGATGATCAAATGATTTCGTTCGATAAGGAAATTGTTTTTAAAAATATTTATTTTCATTTTCCCGGTGCATCAACTCCAATAATTAATAATCTTTCGTTTACGGTTAAGAAGGGAGAAAAGGTAGGTTTTGTGGGAAGCTCCGGCTCGGGCAAAACCACATTGATGAACTTGCTTTTACGTTTTTATGAAGAAGACTCGGGAGAAATTTTGATTGACGGAATCAAACTGACAAGAGAAAATCTTTCAAGCTGGAGAAAAAAAATCGGTTATGTAAAACAAGATGTTTTTTTGTTGGACGGAACCATAAAAGAAAATATTGCTTTTGGCGAAGCGGAAGTGGACGAAGCAAGATTGAATCTTGCTATTACGCAGGCATCGTTGCAAAACCTGGTTAGTTCGTTGCCCGATGGTGTGAATACTTTGATAGGTGAAAATGGTTCGCGGCTTTCTGGCGGGCAGAAGCAGCGCATCGGAATTGCACGGTCTATTTACCGCAATGCCGATATTTTAATTTTTGATGAAGCCACCAGTGCCCTCGATAATGAAACCGAAAGCGAAGTAACCGAAGCCATTGATTCGCTTTCTGAAATTCATAAAACTATTTTAATTATCGCCCACCGTATTACTACGCTTAAAAATTGTGACCGTATTTACGAACTTAAAAACGGGGAAATTGCCGGGGTGCATAAATACCAGGATTTGGTGGAGAAAGCTTTCTGAATTAGAATTTGGAAATAAAAAAACCCTCCAAAAATCCGGAAGGTTTTAAATCCTAAATCCTATTTCCTAAATCGCTTACGGAACAATCACATTTCCTTTATTATAAAGCGGTCCTAATCCGGCAGCATTATCGGCTACAATATAAAAATCCATTTCAACCCCTCGCGTTAAGCCATTTATTTGCCCTCTTTTAAGAGTGGATGGAAAAATAATGACATCGTTGGTTGATTTAATTACTAAATGATCGCCCGTTTCCGAGATAGTTAAATCACCTGCCTTTCCGGCTATGATGGTAAAAGAATGGGCATCAACCTTAGTGGTGCTGCTAAAATCAACTGCTCCTGTGCTGGCACCTTCCACTTTTAAAAGCATAGCAACCGGGCGAACATGTGTTTCAAAAGTAGTTTTAGTGGCATGGTAACCGCTCATCACAATAGTAGTGCCATTACCGGCAGCAACACTTTCAACATACACTGCATTGCTTTCCATGGCAGGAATCCAGGTTAAATCGCGGTAATCATCGCGCTGCTGAATTAAAAGCGAATCGCCTCCGCTGGCAGCCGTAATTTTAGTTTTATAAGTGTTATTAATAATAGTGAAAGCCGCTACCGTAACGGTGGGAGTTGTAAACACAAGGGCACTTGCAGTTAACCCTGCAATAACCTGGTTACCTTGTTCAGTTTGATCAATGGCTTCGCCAGTTTTAAAAATTCGGGATACATGTGATGAATGGGGCATATTTTTTCTATTAGTTTATTTTTTCTAAAACTACTTTAAATAACCCAGCAAACACATTTTCATGAATAATAAATAAAAACAGCAATCCCTTTCGGGGAATTACAACTGCCATCCATCGTTTTACCAAAACCCATCATCGTTTTAGCAAAACAGGAAGTTAATTTAGCAAAATGCATGTTCATTTTAGCAAAACGGGCATCCGTTTTAGCAAAACCCATCAACGTTTAAGCAAGATGCAAGAGCGATTTGGCAAAACAGCCTTACGTTTTAGCAAAACACAAGGCTGTTTTAACAAAATGGAAGGGAGTTTTAGTAAAACGATGAGGAGTTTTGGTAAATGGTTAATTCGAAGTAGTAAACCGAAACCTTAAACCCGAAACCCGAAACCCCTAATCAAACCTATGCGCAGTCTTATACAACTCGTCTTTAGGAAGACTTTTAAAATACGCGTAGGTTTTTTTTAATCCTTCGGCACGGGAAACTTTGGGTTCCCAGTTCAGAATTTTTTTCGCTTTGGAAATATCAGGCTGGCGCTGCCGCGGATCATCCTGCGGAAGCGGTTTGTAAATTAACTTTTGATGAGTGCCTGTAAGCTTAATAATTTCCTCACCGAATTCTTTAATCGTAATTTCAGCAGGGTTGCCGAGGTTAACGGGGTAAACATAATCGCTCATGAGCAGGCGATAAATTCCCTCCACCAAATCATCCACATAACAAAACGAACGGGTTTGGCTGCCATCGCCAAAAACAGTTAAATCTTCACCACGCAATGCCTGCCCGATAAAAGCAGGTAATACACGGCCGTCATTTAATCGCATGCGCGGCCCGTAAGTATTAAATATTCGAACAATGCGCGTGTCAACATTATGGTAAGTATGGTAGGCCATCGTTATCGCTTCCTGGAAACGCTTGGCTTCATCGTAAACCCCGCGCGGGCCCACCGGATTTACATTGCCCCAGTATTCTTCCGTTTGTGGATGCACCGTTGGGTCGCCATACACTTCCGAAGTTGAAGCAACTAAAATGCGCGCACCAACAGCTTTTGCAAAGCCCAGCAAATTATGTGTGCCAAGCGAACCTACCTTTAAAGTTTGAATCGGAATTTTTAAATAATCAATAGGGCTGGCTGGCGAAGCAAAATGCAGGATGTAATTTATTTGCCCTGCCACATGAACAAACTTTGAAACATCATGATTATAATATTCAAACTCTTTTAATTTGAAAAGATGTTCAATGTTTTTTAAATCGCCCGTAATAAGATTGTCCATCCCCACAACAGAAAAACCTTCTTTAATAAAACGATCGCAAAGATGAGAACCCAAAAAACCTGCTGCACCGGTAATAAGAACGCGTTTCATGATTAAGGTTTAAGGTTTGAGGTTTGAAGGTTAGCTGTAATTGCCATTTTCTATTTTCTATTTTCAAATTTCAATGGTTTCGCGGCCTATGCTGTTATAATAAAATCCCATTTCCTTCATGCGCTGCAGGTCGTAAAGATTGCGACCGTCAAATACCACTTTGTTTTTAAGCAATGATTTCATCTGCTCAAAATCAGGAGTACGGAACAGCGACCATTCAGTAGCAATTAATAATGCATCGGCACCTTTGAGCGCTTCATACGGATCAGAAGCGTAATTAATTTTATCGCCAATCATTTTCTTAACATTAGCCGAAGCTTCAGGATCAAAAGCAGAAACAGTTGAGCCTGATTTTATCAATTCATCAATAATATATAAAGCAGGAGCTTCGCGAACATCATCCGTGTCCGGTTTAAACGCCAATCCCCAAAGAGCAATTTTTTTTCCTTTAAGATTATTATTGAAATATTTTTTTAGCTTGTCAACAAGTAATAGTTTCTGATTCTCATTCACATCCATAACGGACGAAAGAATTTTGAAGTCGTAATCATATTCATGCGCAGTTTTAGAAAGCGCCTGCACATCTTTTGGAAAACAACTGCCTCCGTAACCAATCCCTGCAAATAAAAACCGCTTGCCTATGCGCGTATCCGACCCGATTCCTATTCTTATTGCATCCACATTTGCTCCTACGCGTTCGCACAGGTTGGCAATTTCATTCATAAAAGTAATTTTAGTTGCGAGAAATGCATTTGCCGCATACTTCGTTACCTCTGCCGAACGCTCGTCCATAAAATAAATCGGGTTGCCCTGCCTTACAAAAGGCGCAAACAAATCGGTCATAATTTTCTTTGCTTTTTCCGATGAAGTTCCAATCACCACCCGATCGGGCTTCATAAAATCATCTACAGCATATCCTTCTCGCAAAAACTCAGGATTGGATATCACATCAAATTCTTTCTTATAATTTTTTTCAATAGCTGCTTTCACCTTCTCAGCCGTGCCAACCGGAACCGTACTTTTATTTACAATAATTTTATATTCTGAAAGTATTTTTCCTAACTGATCGGCAACACCTAATATATAAGAAAGGTCAGCAGAACCGTCTTCTCCCGGAGGAGTTGGCAGGGCAAGAAAAATAACTTGCGCAGGTTTAATTGCTTCTTCAAGATTAGTGGTAAAGCTTAACCGCCCTTGCTTTATATTTCGTTCGAACAATGCATCCAGGTGAGGTTCGTAAATCGGAATAGAACCATTGCGCATGGATGCAACTTTTTTTTCATCAATGTCAATACAAATTACATGGTTGCCCATTTCGGCAAAGCATGTTCCTGTAACCAATCCTACGTATCCCGTTCCGACTACTGCGATGTTCATAAAAAAATATATTATTTAAAGTTAAGTTTTAAGAAAATCAGCTGTTAGTTTTTTGTGCTTTATGCATTTTGAAACCATTAATTTTCTTTTCAGGCTTTTTGTTGCCAAGATTTACAATAGGCTTTTTTACAAAAGACAAAACATTATCAGTAATGTATTTCAAATCGTCATTGCTGAGTTCAGTATGCATCGGCAATGAAATTACATTTTCAGCCAAATGTTCAGTGATTGGAAAATTTCCTTTTTTATACCGTTTATCCTTGTATGCTTTTTGCAAATGAACAGGAATCGGATAATAAATCATGGAAGGAATCCCCATGTTTGATAAATGGATGCGCAATGCTTCACGATCCACTCCATTTAATACTAAAGTATATTGATGAAACACATGCGTGGAATTTTTTTGCCTTGCCGGGATTTTAATTGAAGGATTATTTGCAAAGGCTTTATCATAATAATCGGCTGCGCGATTACGTGCCGCAGCATATTCATCCAAATGACGAAGCTTAATCCTTAAAATAGCCGCTTGAATAGAATCCAGCCTGGAGTTACACCCTATTTCATCAAAATGATATTGCAAAGACTGCCCGTGATTAGCCATCATTTTAATTTTTGAGGCAAGTTTATCATCATCAGTAAAAATTGCACCCCCATCACCCATACATCCAAGATTCTTTGAAGGAAAAAAAGAAGTGCAGCCAACAGTTCCTATCGTTCCTGCCTTTTTCTTCTTACCATTCGAAAAAGTATAATCACTGCCAATAGCCTGCGCCACATCTTCAATTACATACAGCTTATGCTTTTTAGCAATTTTCATTATTTTCTCCATATCGGCTGACTGCCCGAACAAATGAACCGGCACCACTGCCACAGTTTTCTTCGTGATTGCTTTTTCAAAAGCCTCCGGGTCAATAGTAAAAGTATCAGGATGCACTTCAACCAGAACAGGCTTCAGTTTTAAGAGCGCAATAACTTCGGCAGTTGCAACATAAGTGAAACTTGCAGTAATGACTTCATCTCCCGGCTTAAAGCCAAGGGCCATCATGGCAACCTGGAGGGCATCCGTACCGTTAGCACAGGGAATAACATGCTTTATTTTAAGATAAGAAGCCAATTCCTCAGCAAACAATTTCACTTCAGGGCCATTAATATACGCTGATGAAAGCACTACATCTGTAATAGCCTTATCAACTTCCGTTTTTATCTTTTGATATTGGCCAATCAGGTCAACCATTTGCAGCTTTTTCATTCGTTAAAATCGTCTGCGAAGATACGAATTAGTGTTTAGTGGGCTCTTGAATTATTCCTATCTTTGTCCCTGTAAAAACAAAAAAATGGCAACTCTCTTAATTCTTGGAATTCTTGGCGGAATGGGCGGAAGTGAAATATTCATAATTTTATTTATTGTTCTTCTTCTTTTTGGCGGCAAAAAAATTCCTGAACTTGCCCGCGGCTTGGGAAAAGGTATTCGTGAGTTTAAAGAGGCTTCATCAGGAGTTGATAAAGAAGAAGAAAAGAAAGAGCTGAAGAAGCCTGAATAGCCTTTCCGAATTTTCGGAAAATCCTCTTCGTTTAAAAAAATAATTTACTTTCGTTGTGTCGTCAATAAACGGATGAATAAAATTCATCTATTATTTTCTTCATTTAATAATTTAGACTTCTGTGAAACGAAAGCCTCCTCCTAAAAAACTTACTTCCCAACCAACCGTTATTGAAGCGAAGTCGATTAGTGCAACACCGTTACAACTAAAGAGAATTCTGCTTATTATTATTGCTGCCTTTTCTTTTGCGCTTTATGCAAACACACTAACTCATAATTATACGGTTGATGATGGAACCGTAATGCAGAATAACAAAATTGTAAAAAGAGGGATCAGTGCTATTCCCGAAATTTTTACAACACGTTACCGACAGGGATTCTGGGAACGAAAAGAAAATCTTTATCGCCCCCTTTCTCTTGTCATGTTTGCCATCGAATGGCAGATTGCTCCTGAAAAACCTTTTTTAGGTCATTTAGTAAATGTGCTCTTGTATGTAATTACCGGAATTTTATTATTCAATACGTTGGTAAAAATGCTTCCACAGAAGAATTTTATTATTCCTTTCATCACAACAATGATATTTATTGCGCATCCATTACATACAGAAGTGGTGGCAAATATCAAAAGCCGTGATGAGATACTAACCTTTCTTTTTGTAATTCTTTCTTTGAATACATTGATAAATTATCTCGGTTCTTCAAAAATTTTATCATTAGTAATGTCCCTGCTTTGTTTTTTTCTTGCACTTCTTGCAAAAGAAAATGCAATAACGTTTGTTGCAATCGTTCCTTTAGTGCTTTATTTTTTTACTGATGCTAAAACAAAAAAAATAATTTCCACTTCAGCGATTTATTTTGGTGTTGCAATACTTTATTTGCTGTTGAGGGCTGCAATCCTGAAAGGTCTGAGTGGCGAGGCAGAACTACAACTTGTCAATAACTCTCTTTTAGGGGCTCCTGATCTCATTACACGATTTGCATCAGCCATGTATATTATGGGAAGGTATTTACTACTGCTTTTCATTCCACATCCTCTTGTTTTTGATTACTCATATAATCAAATCCCGAATGTTACAATTACTGATTTTCGCGCTCTTATTTCTATTGTAATTTATCTTTCTTTTTTTATTTATGCAATAAAGAGTTTAAAAGCTAAAAACTTAAAGTCATTTGGGATATTATTCTTTCTAATTACCATTTCTTTGGTTTCAAATATTTTCTTTTTAATTGAATCCACAATGGCTGAGCGTTTTTTATATATGCCTTCTTTGGGATTTTGTTTTGTAATTGCTGTGTTGCTTACGGAAATTTTTAGAAGCAATACCTTACGTAATATGTTGATGATTAAAAGCAATAAGGGATTGTTCTCAATGGTGATTATTATACTAATATTATTTTCCGTCAAAACGCTTAGTAGAAATTTGGATTGGAAAAATAATTTGACTTTGCTTGCACACGATGTAAAAATCTCTCCCGAGAGTGCGCGTATAAGATACGCGTATGGCAGTGCTATTCTAATTGAGCAGGCTTTGAAAGAAGAAGATAAAAACAAAAAAATGAATTTGCTCGATAAATCAATTGAGCAACTTGAAAAAGGAGTTTCAGTTTTAAATACATATTCTGATGCATTCTATCATTTGGGTTTAGCATATAAAGAAAAAAGCGATTATGCCAATGCTATTAAAAACTTTGAATCTGCAAGAAGGGGCAGAACATTTACAGAGCCTGAATTTTACATTTCTTCCGGTGTGGCATATGGTGCAATGCATCAGTATGATAAAGCCATTGCAGATCTTACGAAAGCCGCAGAAATAAGCCCGAAGTCTTTTGACGCATATAATAATCTTGGATTGTATTATTTAGAAATGGGCAAGCCTGACGAGGCTATAAAAAGTTTAAACAAGGCAATTGAAATAAAACCTGATTTTGACAAGGCATTTTATAACCTTGGGAATACCTATGCTAAAATTGGAGATTACAGTAAGGCGATTGAACAGTATAGAAAAGCCGTTGCAATTTCGCCCTCATACGAAGATGCTTATAATAATATGGGGAATAGTTACGCGGCTATGAAAGATTATTCAAATGCAATTATATATTATAAAAAAGTAGTTGAAATAAATCCGCAGAATTTCCAGGTGTTAAATAATGTAGGAGTTACTTACCATGTTTTGGGAGATACCGCAAACGGAAATAAATATCTTCAAATGGCTCAATCTGCCCGACCAAAATAAACGAAAATGGTTTCTTCCCTATTGGTATTAACAGGTATATGGCGTGGAATACTCTCTTTGCCTGATGGCGAGTTGCCTTTTAATTTCGAATTAAAAAAAGCAAATAATTTATATACAATTGAAATTCTTAATGGAAAGGAAAGAGTAGTTATAAATGACATTACTTTAAAAGGCGATTCTCTTTTTGCAAAGTTTCCTGTTTATGATTCAGAGATAAAAGTTAAAGTGTCAGACAAGGAAATGACAGGTGTATGGATGAATTATTCACGTAAAACTGACCAGGCGATTGCATTTAATGCTGTGCAAGGAATCAATTATAGATTTTATGAGAGCAAAGAAAATGCTGTAGCGAATATTTCAGGTAAATGGGAAACATGGTTCAGCCCGGGAACCAAAGATTCTTCTTTAGCAATTGGAATTTTTACCCAAAACAAGGATCATGTTGCAGGAACTTTCTTAACTTCTACAGGAGATAATCGATTTTTGGACGGAATGGTTGTTGGTGACAGCTTATTTCTTTCTTGTTTTGATGGTGCGCATGCATATTTGTTTAAGGCAAGAATCTTAGGAAACAAAATCGGTGGTTTATATTTATCAGGCAATTATTGGAAAGAAAATTTTATTGCCGTGCGCAACGAAAACATTGAACTGCCAAACCCTGATTCTTTAACTTACTTAAAGCCCGGCTATGATAAAATGAACTTCTCTTTTCCTGATCTGGACAGTAATGTTATTAGTTTATCAGGTAAAAAATTTAGGGATAAAGTTGTGGTCGTCCAAATTATGGGATCATGGTGTCCAAACTGTATGGATGAAACAGTTTTTCTATCTGATTATTATAAAAAAAAACATTCGAAAGGAATAGAGTTCATTGGAATAGCTTTTGAAAAGACAAGCGATTTTAATAAAGCCGTTTCAAATGTTAGAAAACTAAAAAGTCGTTTCAGTATAAATTATACTTTAATGATTGCTGGAAATAGAGAAAATGCCAATACGGCTTTACCTATGTTAAATCGGGTGATGGGATATCCAACTACAATTTTCATTGACAAAAAAGGGATTGTAAGAAGAATTTATACTGGATTTAACGGACCAGCAACAGGCAAATACTATGAAAAATATAAGGATGATTTTAACGATTATATCAATAAGCTTATTCATGAATAAACATCATCTTAGGCCAAAATTTGCATATCTTAATTGTTTCACTTAACTTGCAGTCACTTTTGAATAAACTTAATTCCAGACAAACTAAATTTCTAATATCTTATGAAAAAACTAAAGCTATTATTCTTATTTGTGGTTGTAATAATACCTAAGCTTCTGTGGAGCCAATGCACTACAACAAACGCAACAAGTTGCCAATGCCCTGCTGGTGGCGGAACAGATTGTGATCTATTGCCGGATATTTCAATTGCACGACTGCCTTTAACCCAAACAAGTAACTATACCGAGTACCCCCAAGTATGCAATCCCCCCTGTAGTGGGAATGATGGACGCTTGCGTCTGGGTGTTTCTACGCCTATTATTGGGTTTGGTCCGCTTGAAACAAGGGGAACATCCAAATATGTATGCGGTACAGATACCGTTGATGCAGGCTCGGTTGCAAATATTCCGGCAACATGTCCTATAACAGGGGATCCTCCACATCAATTGATAAATCAACGAATTTATCATAAGAATGGAAATACAATGACATTTACTGACCGTGCAGCGGGTTCCATGACTTATCATCCAACTCATGGCCATCAGCATGTTGACGATTGGGGAATTTATACATTGAGACAAAGTAATGGAGATCCCAATCCTTTAAACTGGCCGATTATTGGAAATGGTGCAAAGCTTGGATTTTGTTTACTTGATATAGGAAGCTGTAATGGAAGCAGCGGCTATTGCACAGATTCGTTGGGAAATACCTTAAACAGTACTAATATTGTTAACTATGGTTTAGGAGGAGGAAGTTATTCCTGCTCTAACACTGTTCAGGGAATTTCGAATGGTTATATGGATACCTATAGCCAATCTTTAGATGGTATGTGGATTAACATTCAACCACAATTATGCAATGGAACTTATTATGTAGTTGTTCAAATTGATCCGCATAACTATTTTACTGAAACAAATGAAAATAACAATGTCTTAGCGGTACCAATAACTTTGACACAGCAAGCAGGCAATATTCCTGTAATATCAACAAGCGGACCAACTATATTATGTCCGGGGCAGAGTGTCACTCTTACTTCCACAGCAGCATACAATTATGTATGGTCAAATGGCGCAACAACGCAATCAATAACGGTAAATGCTGCCGGTACATTCACTGTAACCGTTAATACAGCATTACCCTGTTCAACGACATCCCAACCTGTTAGTGTAACAATAAAAACAATTACCGCTACTGCTTCAGCAACTCCTTCCACAATTTGTGCAGGGCAAACAACTCAGTTATCAGTTACGCATAATGCAAGCGGAACAACAACAGTTCCGACTGCATTTACAAACACAACTCAAGTATTTATTCCGGATAATAATTCTACCGGTGTTACTTCGCCAATTGCTGTTTCAGGAATTTCACCCACAACATTAAGCTCGGGTATGATTGTTTCTGTTAAATTGAATTTAACACATACTTATAATGGCGATCTCTTGGTTTCATTAATTGCTCCTTCAGGAAATACAATCAACCTAAGTAATAGAAGAGGCGGTAGTGGAGATAATTTTACAAATACTGTTTTTTCCATGTCTGCAACAACAAACATTGCAAATGGCACAGCTCCATTTACCGGATTATATATTCCGGATGGTTCATTTAATTCTCTTACTGGTACTGTAAATGGAACATGGACTCTTAAAATAGCCGATCTCGCAGCAGTTGATACAGGCAGAATCCGTGATTGGACGATAACTATCAATAACCAGATTGCAACTGCACCAAATTTTTCCTGGACATCCACTCCTGCAGGATTTACTTCAGCCACACAAAATCCTCCTGCCTCTCCTACAGGGAATACAACTTATAATGTTGTGATAACAGATGGAAGCGGGTGCACAGGTTCAAGTTCTGTAAGCGTAACCGTTAATCCGTTACCAAACGTTACTGCAGATAATGTCAGCGGTTGCGTAGGTTCATTCATTCCCCTTTCCGGAATACCTGCTTCAGGCGGGATCTGGAGTGTTGCAAATCCTTATACAGGATCAAGCACTACTTACACGCATACCTATACGGATGGAAATGGCTGCACAAAAACGAGTAATTCAGCAAATATTACAGTAAATCCTTTACCTACTGTTTCATTCAGTGGTTTAGCATCAAGCTATAATGTTAATGATGCGGCCGTCACATTAACAGGATCACCACCGAATGGAATCTTCAGCGGAGCAGGAATTTCAGGAAATACATTTACCCCCTCAGTTGCCGGAGTTGGTGGTCCCTATACCATTACTTATTCATATACTGATGGAAACACTTGCAATAATTCTTCATCTCAACAAACTACAATTACTAATTGTGTCCCTCCTGCTCAGCCAGGAAATATAACTGTAACAGGGGGAATTACAAAAGTATGCCCGGGCAATAACAGAACTTACACGATAAGTGCTGTCCCTGGAGCTACGAGTTATACGTGGACACCACCAATCGGAGGAACAATAACGAGCGGGCAAGGAACTGTTAGTATAACTGTAAACTTTACACCCTCATTTACCGCATCTGATACGGTTCGGGTGATTGCAACTAATTCATGCGGAAGCAGTCCTCAACAAAAACTTGCCGTAACTCGCAATACTCCGGCAACGCCTTCGACAATAACCGGAGATAATTTTGGAGTTTGCAATGGAATAGATATTCCTTATTCCGTAACCTCAGTTGCCGGAATGACCTATAATTGGTCGTTCAGTGTAACTACTGCATCTATCAGTGCCGGACAAGGAAGTAATGCAGTAACCGCAAATTTCGGAGCTACGTACGTAACAGGTTCGCTTTCTGTTAATGCAAGCAATACCTGCGGAACCAGTGCAAATCGTACTCTTACTGTTAAAGCAACACCAGCAACTCCAACAGCTATTACAGGACCAACAGCTGTATGTAAAAATCAACAGGGAGTTCCTTATTCAACTACTGCCATTGCCTCTGCTACTTCTTACACTTGGGTAGCTCCAACGAATTGCAGAATATCTGACGGTATCACAACTTCAACTTCTGCAACTTTTACTACAACCTCTACTTCTGTCACGGTTAATTATAAAAAGACGGCCGGTACGTTAAAAGTTAGAGCAAATAATGCCTGCGGTTCGGGTGCTTATTATTCTATTACCATCACGTTTGTTTGCCGCGATGCAAATGAAATCGCTGACTTACCTGATTTTACATTGCATCCAAATCCCGCCAAGGAAGATGTTGAAATTAATTATATATCAGACGTTCCTGGCAGTGGGCAACTTACAATTTCAGATATAATGGGACGGATATTATATGCGCAACCTTTGAATGTTAATGAGGGGGAAACTATCAGCAAGATTGACCTGAAAGGAATAAGTAGAGGCATCTATTTTGTGACTATTATTCAATCGGGGAATAAATTGTCTAAAAAACTTGTCATAGATTAATAAGAGTTTTAGTTATTAAAGAGTGCCATATTTTTGTGCGGCACTTTTTTATTTATGAGAAATAAATTTATTCTTTCAATACTATTATTAACCTGCAGCTTTTGTATCCAGGCGCAAAACCCATGGACAATTTATAATACTGTTAATAGCCCGCTGCCGGAAAATTCTGTACGTTGCATTGCCTTTGATACTTCTGGGTTAAAATGGGTTGGAACTGATTACGGTTTAGCATCTTTTGATGATGTAACATGGACAATTTACTCAACCTCAAATTCAGGGTTGCCGGATAATTATATCCGCTCCATTGCCGTGGATCGCTACAATAATAAGTGGATTGGTACTTTTTTGGGTGGGCTTGCAAAATTTGATGGGACTAACTGGACTGTTTATAATACATCCAATTCAGGGTTACCTGATGATTTTGTTAAAAGTATTGCTATTGATACGGCAGGGATCAAATGGATCGGCACGATAATCGGTCTTGCGGAATTTGATGATGTTAATTGGACTGTTTATGATTTATCCAATTCTGTTTTTACTTTATCGGATAATATTAACGACATCAAAATTGATTCATTAGATGTATTTCGAATCGGAACGAATAATGGAGGCTTTTTAAAAATTGTTGGCGGCACATGGACGTTATACACTATTCCTAATGGTTCAGGAATTCCGGATAATTCGCAAATGGAAGTTACGGTTGATGATAATGGAGTGGATTGGTTGGCTACTCCTGCTAATGGATTGGTCGCGCATCCGGGCGGATCTAGCTGGATTGTTTATGATCAGTTTACTTCTACCATGCCTTCGTCAAGCGCAACATCGTTGGTAACCCTGGCAAACCCGGATAGGATATGGATTGGAACACTTGATGTTGGTTTGATTAGGAAAGTTGGAGTAACGTTTGTAAACTACGACCCTTCGAATTCTGACTTTCCCGATACCTATGTTCAGTGTGTTAAAAAGGATGAAAACGGAATTATATGGGTGGGAACACAGATTGGAGGATTGGTTCGACTGGATGAATCGCTTTTAACTTCCGTTGCTGAAAATGATCAGCTGCCGCAGGCAATTATTTTTCCTCAACCGGTTAAAGATCAGCTTACGGTTTTTTATCCAAATTCAAATTTGAAATCAATTGAAGTTGCTGATATCACAGGAAAAAATCTTGATTTAAATTTTTATCAATCTTCCCCGGATAATTACAAAATCAATCTTCAGCATTTATCTGCAGGTATTTATTTTCTAAGAATACTAACTGCTGAAAATAAAATGATGACGAAGAAATTAATTAAGATCGAATAAAATTCTATGAAAGTTGCTGTTGTTGGTGCTACGGGTTTGGTGGGAACTGTAATGCTAAAAGTGCTGGAAGCACGAATGAACGGTCAGGTATCTGAATTGATTCCTGTTGCAACGGAAAAATCGGTCGGGAAGGAAATTTCATTTCAAAATAAAAAAATCAAAATACAAGGCTGTGCAGATGCAGTGAAAGAAAAGGCGCAGATTGCATTGTTTTCTGCAGGAGGAAATACTTCATTGGAATGGGCACCAAAGTTTGCCGAAGCAGGAACAACTGTAATTGATAACTCTTCGGCATGGAGAATGGATCCCGCGAAAAAATTAATTGTTCCCGAAATTAATGCTGATGCTTTAACGAAAGAAGATAAAATTATTGCCAACCCGAATTGCTCCACTATCCAGATGGTGATGGTGTTAAATCCTCTTCATAAAAAATATAAGATTAAAAGAATTGTTGTCTCCACTTATCAATCTGTTTCAGGAACAGGGAAAAAAGCGGTGGAGCAAATGATGAATGAAAGAAAAGGCATTAAAGGTGAAATGGCGTATCCGCATCCGATTGATTTGAATGTGCTTCCGCAGGTAGATATTTTTCTTGACAACGGTTACACGAAAGAAGAAATGAAAATGGTAAACGAAACACGAAAAATTCTGCGCGATGATTCCATCAGGATTACTGCAACCACCGTTCGTGTGCCGGTTATGGGCGGACATTCTGAAGCGGTGAATGTGGAATTTGAAAATGATTTTGATTTAAATGAAATTAAATCACTGCTTGCATCAACACCGGGAGTAATTTTATATGATGATGTAAGTAATTTGAAATATCCGATGCCCATTCATGCCGAAGGAAAGGATGATGTTTTTGTGGGACGGTTGAGAAGAGATGAAAGCAATCCAAATTCGATAAATATGTGGATTGTTTCGGATAATCTCCGCAAAGGAGCTGCAACTAATGCAATACAAATTGCAGAATATCTTTTAATGAAAAAATATATTTAGTTAATTTTTGCCAGGAGAGGATTTGCCAAGCCGGAATATTCCTGCAAATCCATTTTTACTGAACCCACAAGGATTTCTGCTTCAGCTCTAACGACAACGCGGTTCTTATCATCGGAAACCCATAAAGTCATATCCTCTTCATCTTTAAATACTCTGCCCACTAACAGTACAGGACGGAATTTTATGCAATTAAAAGTGCCGAGTTTAGTTTTAATTTTTTCTTTCCCCAAATATTTTATGTGCATCTTAATCACTTCATCATCAAGATAGGCATTAAACGGATACACATCATTCACTTTTGCGGTATCAAAATTTAACGTTCGCGCATAATAATATGCCGATACTATATCCTGCACCTGCTGCGGAACCGGGATGGTTTTTTTTTCGCTGATAGCAACATTTTTGTAATGATTGAACGTAACATTCTGGCTGATTTTGTAACCGCCTTCATCAACGCGCCTGATAAAATACCAGGGAATTATGGATTGACTGTCAATGTAACTTTCGTAACGGTCGCGGACTTTGAAAAACCAGTCGAATGCGCCCTTGGTTTGTCCTGTACCCACAACGTGATACACGGGTCTGTTAGAAAATGTTTTCATTTCGGGCAGCACTTCCAGCCGCGCTTCGCCTGCATCGAGGAAACCGTAGTGCACACGGTACTGGAGCACTTCACTGGTTGTGAATGCTTCGTTCCGAATTGTTTTTAAAGTGGTATCCTGGGCTTTTAACGAGAAGGGCAGCAGTGCGGATAAAATAATACCTATTGAAAGATTTTTCATGTATGATCTTAGACTCAAAGAACGTTCCAAGTTGCATGAATGATGAGTGAAGTATTACTCAGTCGGCACTCCGATCTCGTTTTCAGTAATATGCAGATCTTTTAATTTCGGCAGGTCTTTTACATTTTTCAAGCCGAAATGATCCATAAAATTTTTGCTGGTGCCATAAATCAATGGTTTGCCGGGGCCATCGCTTTTGCCTTCGATAACGATTAATTCCTTTTCCAGCAATTTCTGAATGCTGTAATCGCAATTCACGCCACGTATTTGTTCGATTTGCGGTTTAGAAACGGGCTGTTTGTAGGCAATAATGGCAAGCGTTTCGAGCGCTGCTGTGGAAAGTTTTTTCTTTTCTTTTAATTGCAACAAGGTATTAATTGCAGTATGAAATTCTTTCTTCGTTAAAAATTCATAGCCGCCTGCAATTTCCGAAAGCTCGAATGAGAATTCTTCGCTTGTGTATTTTTCACGGAGCTGCGAAATATTTTCGCTGATTTCGTCTTTAGAAATTTCCCACCCATAAACTGTTTTCAGGCACGATTGAATTTCTTCAATGGTAATTCCCTGTTCAGCAGTAAAAATTAATGCTTCTACTTGTTGTTTTAATTCTTTCATCCGGAAATAAATAATTTATTTTTTATGCGTGTTCAAAGATACAATTTAAAGGCTTTTCAGAGGGAATATGCGAATAATAAATATTAAGTTTGAGATCATTATTATTAAAACATGCCTCCCGGTAAACTAAAAAGACTTGCAGTTTATGCGCTTGATAAATCAAGATGGAATGATTTTGAAAAATTATTGGGCGAGCGGGGCGCATGTGGCGGTTGCTGGTGTATGACCTGGCGGCTGAAAAGCAGCGATTTTGAAAAAATGAAAGGCGAGGTAAATAAAAAGGCAATGTTTAATCTCACCAAAAAAGGAGAACCCACCGGAGTGATCGGTTATCTCGACAACACTCCTGTTGCATGGTGTGCATTGGCACCACGAGAAAAATTTTTGCGATTGGAAAATTCAAAAGTGTTGAAACGGGTGGATGAACAGCCCGTTTGGTCGCTCACGTGTTTTTTTATTGATAAAAAATTCAAGAGGCAGGGCTTATCGCTGGAGATGATTAAGGCTGTAATTACATATTGCAAGAAGCAAAAAATAAAAATCATTGAATCGTATCCTACCGAGCCGAATACAAAATTGCCCGATGCGTTTGTATGGACGGGCATTGCTTCGGTGTTTGAAAAAGCAGGTTTTGAAGTTGCTGCCCGGCACTTGGGCACTCGCCCGGTGATGCGTTATTATCTTTAATAATTTAAAAATTCTCAGGCAATGTAATGCTCTTCGGCCACCGTCCATGGGCTTGCAAGCTGCGGATGCTTTGTATTGTACCAGCGCGCCATGATAAATATTTTTTTGCCCTGGTTCCCGATCCCGGCATCTATTTGAAAAATAGTTTTTGTAAAAATTTCTTTTATGGTGCCGTCATCAGCGCCAATGGGTTTTGTATCGGAAATTCTATAGGCAACTTGTATAGCATCTGCGCCATCCGCTTTGCGCGCACGGCCCTCGGCAGTTGGAATGCGGCATTTAATGGTAAATACTCCGCCTCTGACGTGCAACGCCTTTAACATTAATTCATCGGAAATGGCAACCCTCCTGAATGTTCGTTTGCTGCGTTTCAAAACAAACCGGAAAATGGCCGCGTCTTCGGAGGTTGCATCACGATTTACAGCAATTGCATTAATAATTGGGCTGGCAAATGCCCTGAAGGTTTTCATAAAATTGTTCACACTCTTTTTCGCAAGACTGGTACTAGTGGCGGAAGACGTGTAAGCTTTATAAAGGGTATCGCGCCAAAATACCCGCTTTGCCGTCCAGTCGTTTGCCTCCTGCAATGTTAAACCGAGGCGCTGCCAGTTAGCCACAGGGCTTCCTTCTTGCAGAAATTTATCGGTACTATTTATATAGAGGTTAAATTGCCCGATAGTGTCTGGTACTCGTGATCTTCCCATGGTTGATTCTTTTTTAGTTTGAACTCCTACCCCTATTTTCTATTCTTTCAGAGGTAAATTTTGATTAATTGCCAAAATTAACTAATTTTCTGTTCTTGAACAACAAAATCCCGTGCAAGAACAGAAGTTTTCCGTTCTTGAACAACAAATTTACGTTTATGAACAACAATTTTATGTTTAAGAACAGAGGATTTCTGTTCCAGAACAGCATTATTACGTTTAAGAACATCATTTATACGTTTAAGCACGGGGAATTGCTGTTCTTAAACAACAAGCTATTGAATATGTACGAAACCCTGAAAAAAAGCGATAAACACTTAATTCTCGGCAAGGCTTTTGCTATGTATCAAGTATTCTAACGAGAAACCTCCCCAAGGTAAAGTATTAAAGTATTTAGTAAACGATTCGAAGTAATCAGTACCAAGTATAAAATATACAGTTCGTTCAAAAACTTAAAAACAGTCATTCATTCTAAAAGCTTATTCTGATCTCCGGAATTCATCCCGGGCTATGAATAATCATAAAATTTGATTCTTACGTCATTATTATATACAATCAATCATGTCAAAAAACATTCTCTATCCCCTGGCAATTTTTGCATTTGCTGCAAGCATTGCATCGTGCCATAAAGACGCCTGCAAAGACCAAAACTGCCCTTCGGGGAAAGTTGCCTATGCGGTGAGCGATAATCAATGCGAATGCGTGTGCCCCTTGCAAGCCGAAAAAGGCGTGCCTTACGGTAATCCCTGCGAAAGTGGTTACACCTTCGATGCCAATAATTGCGAATGCGATCCCATTCCGACCTATACGGTTTATCGCCTGCAAACGGGCAATTACACCGGCATAGATAATTGCATTGCGCAACCTACCAACTCACACGTCCGGCAGCCTGATGCTGCACATATCTATTTTGTGCCCTTTGCCGATGTGGTTGATTCCATCGCCATCACCCAGCTTTCAGGAAATAATTTCGGAGGCTCCGGCAACGATGGCACCAATACCTGGAGCGTATCAGCAACACTTTTATCGAACACTTCCGTAAAAGTCAACTATACGCTCACCAATCATGGCACCTCCACGAGCTGTGTAAGTACTTTCAACTACAAATAAAAATTTTCTTCTTCCCTTTAATTTAATTTTCGCTTCCGCGGAAGGAAGGGCGTTTGTATTGACGAAAGTTGTCAGAATTTAGTCAAACAAAGAACAAGGATTTAGATTTACGATTTGAATAAAAGCGATTAATCCGTGTAAACCCACAAAATCAGCGGCATCTGTGTTCTATTCCTTCACTTGCAGACTTTGCTTTCTCCGAACTCCGAACTCCCTCCTCCGAACTCTCAAATAAAACAAAACCCCCGCATTTTGCAATGCAGGGGCTTATTATTTTGGAATAATATTTTTAGAACTGAAAATCTAATCCGGCACTCAGAAACATCACACTGTTATTTACAGTTGCTGTTACTTCATAAGGCGCAGCGTTCAGCACATTAATTTGTCTATCCTTCTCATAAAACGTTTTTGCAATACCCAGGTTCAGTTTCGTTTTTCCAGTAAGCGCATAAGCACAACCGGTATTAACTGTTACATTATTACCCGGCACCGTTTCGAAAGCGCCAATGGTAGTATAATATAAATCTCTGTTTTCCCAATTCAATACAGTGTACATCGTTCCAAGGCTCCATAAAAGTTTTGGAGATACTTTATATTCAAAACAAGCTGCATAATTAACAGCATTGCCGGCAATAGTGCTCAATTTTGTATCGTCAGCCATAGTGCCCCAATCAGCAGCCGTCTGGAAATAATAATTCATTTCAGCCGAAGCCCTGAATTTTTCAGTTACGTTATAACCCATTCCGATACCTAACATTCCCGGAAGATCTCTGCGGTGTTTGTCACCATTCACCATCAGACCGATATCATCAGTAGTAACTGCTGTAGTAAAATCCAATTTAGCCTGTGTTTCATAACGAACACCAATATTTAATTTCTCAGTTGGTGTTGCATTAATTCCAATCACACCTGAAAATCCTGAAGCATTATCTTTTGAATCCAGCGCAAGCGGCATATCTTCCAAATCATAAGGCGATTCTGTTAAAGTAGTTCCTGCTTCTGTTTTATTTTTTGCATTCAAATAACGAACACCAACTGAAAACGAAACCATATTAGTTGCAGCAACGCTAAACCCCGCTGTTGTAGTCAGGTAATAAGAAGATGCTTTCAAATATTGGTCCTTTACATTAGCATAAGCGCCCTGTGCACCGCCTAAAGCCATCATGCTAATTAAATCAGTATTAATGGAACCATGAGGATAATTTGCAACGGCACCGCCTCCTGAAATATACATGCCGCCCCACAAAGCCCAGTTGCTTTTATTGTAGCTCATAAACAAATTAGGAACAAACATATCATTCCCGTCCTGTTCAAACTTTGTTGTCCCATAGCCTAAATCATATTCATGAGTCGGCTTGCGAAACAAGGACTGGTTTCCGATGGCTAAATGAAACCCGGTAGTCAACTTTGTTAATCCTGCAGGATTGTAAACAACTCCGTCCGTTCCGTCAGTAGCTGCATTCCGCGAACCACTGCGCACCCATTCAGGACTCATGTTACTCAGGTTGTCAATCTGCGCATTTACTTGTGCAGCCATCATTAAAATTGTTGCCGCTAAAACGAATTTAGATAGTTTTTTCATTTTGTTTTTATTAGTGAATGAATCCTTTACGAAGAAATCTATAAAGGGTTACAGAAAATGCAGGCAATTAATGGTTATGCTCAGGGGTTTACAAAAAAAATCAGCCACCAGGCGGTGACTGATTTTCAATGAACGAAAAGCTAACCCTTAAAACTTAACCATTATATCTAATAAACTCATCCAGTTCATGAATGCTGCTTTCAAAAGTGAAGGAATCATTTACCTGGAAATAATTTCTTTTATCTATTGTCCGATTGAATGCATACTTTGCTAAATCCAGCTTGCTTGATTCAAAAGTCATCAGATTCATAAGCTCCATTACCTGTTGAGCGCTTACATATCTTTCAGACAATACTTGTTTGGCAACTTCCATTTTAGTGCTTTCAAAACTTTTGCTGTTTATAGAATTACGAAGCATATCGAAATCATGGTTACTCATCGGCATCAAATAAGGCGCAGGAAGCTGGTGAGGATTTGGTAACACATTATTCACAACCGGAGGCGCACAAATTGGAACAACGCTTAGAACTTTATATCGCCCGAACCGATCAATCCGTGCCATAACTCTTGATGCAGGAGACAAGTTTATATAACCACTGAACAATATAGTATTAGTAAAAGGACGAACCCCTCGTGTTTGAACCTGCAGGTAATGTGTGCCGGGAAGAACATCAAGAATGCTAAAATGATAATCAGGTCTGCCATAAAATTGATTATCCAGCATCACTGTGAACAAAGTATTTCCATGCACATCCAGCAATAGTTCAGAGTGCATGTGGTTTGCTCTTGCAGAAAGTTCGCTGAGTAAAATGGCAATTGTGTAGATCAATTTTTTCATATTGTTGAGATTTATTTTTTATAAAGCAGGCATTTCAATAGATATGCCACGTAAAAAGCATTCATGCGGGCTTCATGAAAAAGCAGCGCATACATTTCAATGGCTTTCCCTAGTGGATTAAAAAATATTTGTAAGAGGAAAGAAAAATTAAGGCTCAGTAATAAAACTCAGCCTTGCTGTTTTGTATGTGGAGGATTGAAGTAGCCGATTCATTATAAGCTGTGTATTAAAAGGGCCTTTTACAATCACGCTATTAATAAGCCATGCAGGAACATTTCCTCCCGGTTCAGTCCCCATTTCTAAATCTATCTCGACCATTCCGTTTTTCTTGGGAGTAAGTGTATAAACAGAATGGAATTGGGTTACCCTTACCATATCTTTATTAACAGGAACTATTCCATCGGCAATATCAGCGGTGACAGAAACTACTTTGGTTTTGTTTTCCTGCGATATTTTCATGTGCGCAGCCATATCACGATCATCAACCGGCCATGGGGCTTCTATCACATAATAATAATATAAATCTTTATCATTTATTTTTTTTACCAGTCGTGCAGTGGGGCAATGGTACACCCAATCGGGATAATGATCATAATCGGTAAGTATTTTTACAATAGAAGAAAGTGAAGATTTAACTGTGGTTACGCATTTCAATTCTTTGAAATCAGAATTAATATTCTTGCGCGTGTAAACAGCAATATTGTCTTTATCTTTTTTTAATTCCCATTTATCGCCAGCCGTTAAAAGAAAAAAAATAATGAAAAACTTTTGCAAAAAATAAAAATTGCGAATCATAAAATAAGTAATCAGTTTATGGTGATTACTCCTTTGCTACAAAATTATCTGTTATAGTGCAGCTCAATTTTATGTTTGTTTTTATGGTGTTTCGATTGGGAAATAAACATCCGTTTGCCATTTAGCAGTATCTTTTTCCGTACCCGGATCGGTGACGTAAACTTCCCAGGGTGCGCCTGTTTGTTTTTTTCCGTTTGTATTGATCCATTCTTTTATAGCAGAATAAACACTATGTATTCCTGAGTAATCACCAAAATAGTGTACAAGCACAGCATTACCGGCTTTGATTTCACCCGGCTGTACTTTTCCATCTGCTTTGCCTGGCTTATCAACCGCAATAGCTGCATCGAACATCCAATTAGTTTGTGAATCGGAATAATAAATAGCAAAAGGTGCTCCTGCTATATTCAATTTCTGTTTTTTCATTGCCTCTCCTATTGTATGATAATTCATTCCCAACTTTTGTCCGATGGTTGCCATGGTACCTGAATCGCGGATGGCAAGGTAAGGCTGTGCAGTTACAGTGGTTGCTTCAATTTTTATTTCAGGTTTTTTTACAGGAGGAGGCATGCTTTCGGCAAGGCGCTTTATATCGGCTAAGCCCTGGTCAAATTGTTTTTCTAACATGCCTTTCATCATCACGTTCATGTATTTTGAAATGGGATTGCCAGATTTATCAGTATCAAGATACCAGGAAATTTTTACTCCGCCCTCGGCAGGCTCAAAGTTATGACCGGCAGTTGCTTTGCCATGACCACCAAAGTCAAGATCAGTTTTTATTGTTTCATTTGGTTTGACATCGGAAAAAGTTAGCGTGCCGGTGCCTGTTTTCGAGCTTGCCCATTTATATCCTGCGCCTGTACCGGAAGCTGGTCCGAAATAATCAAGCTTTGTAGTGGGATCCATTTTTATCCAGGGAGACCATTTTTCCCAATTCTTAATAACGTTTACCTGTTCAAATGCATTTTCAATGGGCGCATTCACAACTATGGAACGCTCGACATGTATTTGTGAAGGGAGAAACAGAGAGATTACAAGCAACAAAGCAATTAAAGACAGAAGTGTGATTCCAATAATTTTTAAAGCTTTCATAAGTTTTTTGTTTTTTGGTTAATAAGGCGAATATAAAAAGATTTGCCGGATGGATTACATCCTATTTTTAATTGCTTGAAAAGGTTGTTTTCGGTGATCGATGAAAAAAGGAGGGGAGTGGAGCAATTTGCGGTCCCTGCTGAGCGATTTTCCGTTCCTACAGAGTGATTTTCTCTACCTGCGGAGTGGTTTTCTGTCTTTGCCGAGCGGTTTTCCGTCCCCGCTGAGCGATTTTCTCTCCCTATGAAGTGATTTTCCGTCCCTGCTGAGCGATTTTCCGTCCCTGCCGAGTGGTTTTTCGTCCCTGCTGAGCGATTTTCGCTCCACCCCCAAATTTTTAATTGATGTAAAATCAATTGTTTAAGTTAAAAAGTGAGGTTTTAGGTGGTTTTTGGGCAGTTTTGAAGTGGAAAGAGGAAGGCTGGAAAAGTGGCGCCCTTTTGAGAGCGGTTTTGCGCCAGGGATGGAAGTGGAAAGCCCGCAGTGGGTGGATTTAAAAACACACCCCTATCCCCTCTCGCTTACACACAAAATCCAGCGCACAGAGGGGAACCATGAATAGCTTGTGGGTGGGTGCGGACTTGGAACGGACAGCCCGGTGCACTACTGCGATAGCAGGAGGGCAGGCGCCCAAATTAGAAATTAGGAAATGGGAAATGGGATTTAGAGTTTGCCCTATTGGTTGAATTTATGAAGGGCTTGAAATAAAAAACCTCCCGGGTTGCAGGAGGTTTCTGATTCACTTAATTAATATTTTCAGGCGTGCGCGACTTCGGTGGAGGTGACGTAAACGTATGATTTTTCGTTTGCACGTTTTTTGAAAACTACGGTGCCGGGGCGCAATGCAAATAAAGTATGGTCTTTGCCCATTCCCACGCCTTCGGCAGGGTGGTGCTTGGTTCCGCGCTGGCGAACGATGATGTTTCCGGCAATGACTTTTTGACCACCGTAAACTTTTATTCCGAGACGTTTACTGTGTGACTCACGACCGTTTTTTGAACTTCCGACTCCTTTTTTGTGTGCCATTTGAATTTATGCTTTATTATTATATGCTGATTGATTCAATTTGAATTTTGGTGAACTGCTGGCGATGGCCATTCATTTTTTGATATCCTTTTCTTCTTTTCTTTTTAAAGACAAGCACTTTGTCGCCTTTTACATGGGAAATAACTTTTGCTGATACGCTGGCTCCTTTTAGAAGGGGTTTGCCAACTTTTACTTTGCCGTCATTGTCGGATAAAAGCACTTCTTCGAATTTAACGGTTGCTCCTTCTTCTGCCTGCAGGCGGTGAACTAAAACCGATTGTTTTTCGGTTACCTTCATCTGCTGGCCGGCTATGTTTACAATTACGTGCATGTGTTTTTATTTTTGGGGACGCAAATGTAGGAAAAGATTTCAAATTGGCAAGGAAGTTTCAGGGGGAATTACAGGCTAATTGCCCCTTTGTTTGGCTTTTGTTGCCCGAATTTCTTTAATACGGTCATGGTTGATGAGGTAAACCCCTAATAAAATCCCTCCCATGGCGAGTAAATCGCCAAAACTGAGCTTTTCGCCATCGGAAATGCCCCATGCAAGGGCAACAATCGGGATTAGATAGGTGACGGAGGCAGCATAAAGGGCATTGGAAATTTTTATGAGCTTGTTAAAGAAAACGGTGGATAATGCGCTTCCGAAAATTCCGAGCAATAAAATGTATCCGAAGCTGCTCCATGATTCGGGATGAGTTTGGAGGCGATGGATGAAATCGGTGGTGAAAAGATAAATGCCCGAAGGAATGCCGGCAGCAAAAAGTGCAAAACCTGTGATGTGTGTAGCATTTACTTCTTGTAAATATTTCCTGAGAATGTTTGCGCTGAATGCATAACATACACAAGCAAGAACAATTAAAAGTGCAAACCAATTATCGAGGTTGCTGAGATTTCCATTTGCATTGAGAAGAATTAATGCAACAGCTCCAGCCAAACCGATGATGACGCCAAGGATGTGTGATTTTTTAAATACGCTTCCGAAAAATGTGGCTCCCACCACTAAAACAAAAACAGGAGTGAGTGAATTTAATATGCCAGCCATGGAACTTGAAACGCGAGTTTGTGCGTTTGCAAAAAGGAAAGCAGGAATTCCGTTTCCTAAAAATCCGCTGGCAATAATGTATTTGTAATATGACTTTTTTACTTTTTTCATTTGAAGAATAACAACAGGGAAAAGGCTGAGGAAAGCAAAGAATAGGCGGATGGCTGCAACCTGGTCGGGTGGAAAAGAAACGAGCCCGCGTTTCATAAAAATAAAAGAACTGCCCCAAATGAGCGCGAGCAATATGAGATAAACCCAGCGGACTATTTTGTCTTCCTCTTTCATCAACGAATTGCGAATTTTTACTTCAACGAATTACGAATCTGTTATACGAAACTACGAATTACGAATGCCTTTCTTATTTCTCTTTGTTTTGGAGGCATGGAAGGCAGCATTCTTTTTTTCATGGAATGCTCCTTTAAATTCAGGATCTTCTTTTCTTTTTTGATGATCGAGCTCGCGGTCCATTTGTTGTTTTTCTTCGTAATCCGTTTTTTCGATAAACACATCTGCAGGAACTTCTTTTACCGGAATACGCTGCTGAATAAGTTTTTGAATTTTTTCCAAATGATATTCATCCACAGAATTGCAAAATGTAATGGATGCTCCGGCTTTAAAAGCACGACCGGTTCTTCCGATTCGGTGAATGTAATCTTCGTAAATCAGCGGAACATCAAAATTAATGACATGGCTTACATCGGTTATGTCCAATCCACGTGCTGCAACATCGGTTGTGATTAATAAGCGGACATCTTCATTTTTAAATGCATTCATTGCATTAATTCTTGTTTGCTGTTCTTTATTTCCATGAATAAGACGTAATGATTCTTCGTTTATAAAATCTTTTAAGCACTCATAAAGTGCAGTAGCAATTTTTTTTGTTTTGCAAAACACAATCACTTTTGAGAAACTTTTTTCATTTAGTAAAAGATGCTTCAACAAATTAAGCTTCGAATTAAAATTCGGAATAAAATAAACTTCCTGCGAAACTGTAGAAGCAGTTTTTTTTTCGGGTTCAATATTTATTATGGTAGGGAATTCCATGAAATCTCCTGCAATTTTTTTTACCAAATCGGACATGGTAGCAGAAAATAAAAGATTTTGGCGCTTCCGTGGAATGATTTCGAGAATGGAATGAATCTGCCTGATAAATCCCATATCCATCAGCTTATCCGCCTCATCAAGCACAAAAATTTTAATCTTTTTTAAATTTAAAATGCCATTGCTATAAAATTCCAAAAGCCGACCGGGGGTTGCAACAAGTAAATCAATTCCATTTTCTATTTGTTGCTTCTGAAGCTTTGTTCCTGTTCCTCCATAAATTACTGAATAACGTAAATCGGTGTATTTGGAAAATGCTTTGATATTATCAGCAATCTGCAATGCAAGCTCGCGAGTAGGTAAAATAATTAACGCACGCGGTTCATGTCCTTGGGCATGACTTAAATTTTTTAAAACCGGCAATAGATACGCTGCTGTTTTTCCTGTTCCGGTTTGCGCAATTCCCATCACATGCTGTCCTGATAAAATTGCCGGAATAGTTTTTTGCTGAATTAATGTTGGAGTATTATAGCCCGCTTCTACTACTGCATTTAAAAGCTGCTTGTTCAGCTTAAATTCCTGAAAAGAATTTAGAGGGAGAGACATGCAGCAAAGATACCTTTAAAGGGAGTTTACAATTTAATTATTAAAGCTCCGCATAATTAACAAGCTTATCCAAAAATTAAATCTGAAGCCTTTTACTCGGCAGTTGCGGCTGCTTTACCATAAATCTTTATAAGATTTTTATCGGTTTCAGCATCTTTAATCGTCTTCATGTCTTTTTCAATAACTTCACCAAGCTCTTTGTATTTATTTGCTGTTAAAGCATCCGAAGGATTTTTTGAAAGTTCAGTGTATTTGTCTTTGCATGATTTGCTCAATTCGCTCATAGCTTGAATCCCCGAGAGTTTCACCCACCAGGGATTTCCATTCCTGGCAACATCTTTTAATTCTGCCAATCCTTTTTCAATTGTTGAAGGATTGCATTTCGTAAGAAATTTTCCATAGTCAAGCGTCATCTGGTATTTTCCCTGCCCATTTGTTTCATGAAGAGCATTGGTAATAAAAGTTAAATTATCATCTGTTCCATACTCGGCATATACTCCTGCAACAATTGATTTGATATGATCATTATTTTCTGTTTCCAACTTTTTTGCACTAGTCATTGCCTTGTCCTTATCCTTTTTAGCAAGATTAGTTAATGCTTGCTCCATGACATTATAAGAACTATCATTAATTGCCTGTATATACACATCCATTAAGTCTGAGTCTTCAAAATTCTTGGATAAGCTTACTAATGCAGCATCACGCACAGAGGCCTTAGGGTCATTTTTTGCAATGTCAATCAATATCTTTTTTACTTCTTCTTTTTTAGCCTTAGCGAGAGTGCCAATATTTTTAATAGCCAAAGCACGTATTCCCCACGATTTGTCTTTTAATGCGCTCATGATTACATTACCTGAAGCAGCTGCGGCATCATAATTTTTTCCAAGTTTCTGAACGGCTTCGTATCGGTCGAGAAATAGCGGAGCGTGGGAATATTGAAATACCCATTCATCAGTTGTATGATTATCTTTTTTTGTGCACAATAACATTTTTTCAGCATCCACATTTACTAGTTGCGGTTTGCTTTTTGTTTGAAAGGTCAAGGTATCTTTTACATTATTGATCCACACATTCTGATGCGTCACGTTTCCGTTTTCGTAAATATCAACCGTCAATGGAATTTTATACAAAGGATTTTTTTCAAAATCCTGTTTCTGCTCAATAAACACAGTTTGAGTTTTTGAACTGTCATTATAAGCATAATTAATTTCAATGTCAGGATGGCCATGATTAAAAAACCATTCGTTGAAAAACCAATTTAAATCTTGTCCCGTTACTTCTTCAAATGCGAGACGAAGATTATGTGCTTCCACAGGTTTAAACCTATTTGTTGTTAAATAAAGTTGTAATGATTTAAAAAAGGCGTCATCTCCAACGGCCTTTCTTAACATATGTAACACGCGCCCACCCTTAGGATAAGAAACAGGATCAAAAACATCTTCACGGCTTTCATACTCAAACCGAATTAAATCAGGATCTTTTTGTTTGGAATAGTTAAGATAATTTTCCAAGTCTTTCATTAAACCATAATCCGCCTCTTCTCTTCCATACTTAAATTCATTCCAGATGTATTCTCCATAAGTCGCGAATGATTCATTTAAAGGGATGTTTGACCAAGATTCGCATGTTACCAAATCCCCGAACCACTGGTGAAACAATTCATGGGAGATGACATCTTCATTAGTATTATCGAGGAATGCCCTGCTGTCCTTCTGTAAAAATTCTCCGTGCAAGGTAGCTGAAGCATTTTCCATAGCGCCTGAGACATAATCATGCACAACCACCTGTGAATACTTTTCCCATGCAAAATCAACCCCTAATTTATTTGAAAAGCATTCGATCATTTCAGGAGTATGACCGAAAATCATTTTTGCATATTGCTCAAATTCGGGATCTACATAATAATTCACTTCCTTATTACGCCACTTGTCTTTAACAATTTTGAAATTACTAATGGCCATCATTGTAAGATACGGGGCCGCAGGAACCGTCTGCCTCCAATAATCTGTACGTGTTCCTTCTCTTCCGTTAATAATTGAACTTACAAGCAAGCCGTTGGAGAGAGTAACAAAGGAAGTATCCACAGTAATATATATTTCCTGTGTCATTCTTTCATTTGGTGAATCAATTGTTGGAAACCAAACAGAATTTGATTGTGTTTCTCCCTGAGTCCATATTTGACGAGGCTTACTTTTATCCTTGCCATCCGGATTAATAAAGTAAAGCCCTTTATCAGAATTTATGGCAGCGCTTCCACCAACCTCCTTTAACTCGTCTGGTTTTGCTACATAATCAATGTAAATTTTATACTCATCATCACGGGTATATACTTTATCCAGTTGAATTTTTAAACTGTCATTTTCATATTTGTAGCTCAACTGTTTTTTAAGAAGTCCTGATATAATGCTTACTTCTTTTATTTCCATTCCGCGCGCATTTAAATACAGGCTATCTGTCGGATAAAAATAGGGTATTATAGTAACGGTGGATTGACCAAATAAATATTTTTTATCCCAATCGAAACTAACACGAAGTTCATGGTGGAGAATATCGTTTAGCCGTGTATTGGAAGCACGATAATTTTTGAGTTCAGGAATTTTCTTTTCTTCCTTTTTCTCATCCTTTTTTTGTGATGCAGTCTGCCGTGAGGGCTTACATGAAACAATTGTAAAAATAACTGCAAGAAGCAGGAGGGTTTTAAACTTCATAAAATTATAGTGTTTTAGAATCCTTCAAAGGTCATGAAAATTGACACATCAAAAAGAAATTTCACATGAAAATGTAGCCGCTTAAAAATTAAAGAGATATGAGGTTAAATCCCCGGGCAAATGACTCGAAACTTAAACCTTTCTTGGTAAAAAAGCTTTTAAATTTTCGGTGACGGGTTTGCCTGAAATACTAATTCTGAATTTATCGGAAATCCAACTTCCGGAATTTAAAATTGCAACAAATAACAATGATGAAAAAAAGAAAGTCTCGTGTAACAGGAAGCGCCAACCCCGGTTTTCTTTCTGTACGGCTAATGTATAATTAATTTTCCGGTAAAACTTCTTGTCATAATAAAAAAGATCCTCAATAAGATTTATTACAAACTTATACTTGGGAATGATATGCGAAAATACGTCCCTGCGAACTTTAGCATCAAAATCCTTGAAGTATGAACGATACTTCTCCTCCATATCCCTTTTTATTAAAAGGCTTTTAAATAAAATATATTCAAACTGGTGGCAAGGAACAGGAACCTTGATAGCATCAGGCAGTTGAACAGCCGATTCAAGTACTTGATTTGCTTTCATCAATACCATTCCATTTCTTTCGATTTTAGTCATCACCATAAGGATAAGTGAAGTGGAATCGCTGAATGTAATTTTAATTTTTTGGGCGTACAGCGTTCTGCTGGTTCTTAATGCGCGTATCGCTTTCCCATTGGAGATAACATACAACATGCTCGACCAATCTTCCGGATCAATCAGAATTTCCAAAGGTTCCGTTGCAGGCAAATGAGCCAACTCGCTATAAATATATGATGGCAATACATAATTCAGCCCGGAACATTCTTTAATAAAAAAGCTTAAAAACTGATTTCGTTTAGTCATGCAAAATAATATATAATGATTCCATCTGCCACGTTTGACGATTTACGCTTGCTTAATTGTATATTTAATGAATCTTATCATTTTCTTTCTTAATTACTGGCGGTAAAATTCAGCATAAGAAATTAAAATCATATAAAACTTTTGTATGATTTTTAAAAAATTAATTAACAATTTCCGCCCAAAAAGCTTGCCACTGCTCAGATTCAGCAAATTACAGGGGAAAAATACGTAAATAGTCGTATAGTTTTAGTCTTCCTTTTCAATAAAACCATAATGCAGCTTTTTGCATCAATGAAATTTTACTCTTTTGCTTATCGGCATTTTGTGTTTCTTGTCCCCGGGCAGTTTGCTTGTTTTCCTGTCTGCGGGTATTACTGCCCATAGCGAAACCGTTATTTAAAATGTAAAAGAGGTTATTGAGCTTATAATCGTCTTTTAACTGTTCTGCATGATCGAAAATTGAAGCCGCATCAGAACCATTTTTTACTACATACAAATTCAAATCACCGGCTTTTATCAAGGGGATTGCATTTACAGATTCCATGGTATTCTCCACATCAATGATAATAAAATCATAATGTTTTTTCAGCTCGGTTAATACTTTGCTCAGCCTGTTTGTTGCGATCAAAGAATTAATTCCATTAGAAAAAATTCCACCAACCAGCAGATCAAGATTCGGGATGGAAGTGATTGCAACAGCTTCCTGTAATTCTTTTTTATTTTCGAAAATATCCGCAAGCGTATAGCTGATCCTTGCATCAAATTGTTCCTGTAAGGCAGGAGCCGTTAAATTCATGTCCACCAGCAGCACTTTCAAATCAAGCGCGGCAAGAGATTTCGCAATTCCTGTTGCTGTAAAGGTTTTTCCTTCTCCGGATGCAGAGGAAGAGACCGTTATCACGGTTTTTTCACCAACAGTAGCGGTTACAAGGATTTTTGTACAAATAGTATTAAACTGTTCCGCCAGGGCTTTTTTATTTCTATTTTCAAGAGCTGCAAAATAAGGGATGACATGCTGCACATCAATAACTTTTCTGTCGGTGATTTTCTGTTTACGTTTCCTTCCAAAAATGACTGCGATGACGCCTGATAGCAATCCAAAAATCAGGGCAAGCAGCCATACCATACCTCCCTCAGTATTTACGGGCATTTGAGGGATTGTTGCTTTCCGGATTACAGAACCCACTGGTGATAATTGGGAATAAAGAGCTTCCGTTCTTTTATCAAGCAGGTAATTATATTTCTTTTCTATGATTTGCAGGTTACGTGCTAAAGATTCCAAATCGCTCTCTTTTCCGGGAAGCAATAAAAATGCCTTTTTAACCTCGGCAATCTGACCTGTTAAATGGTCTTCCTGTAACGCAATTTTTTTGCGTGTATTCCTGATACCTTCTGCAATCGTGTTTTTAAGAAAATTTATTTCCATTGCTACACCAGCGGAAGAGGAATCTGTGCGGGAATTTTGCTCTGCCAGCTTTTCATTGAGTTTCGTAATATAAACGGAAAAGACAGGATCAATTACGGTACCGTATTCCGGTGATGCATTGCCATCTACCCTGTTCTTTCGCAAATAATCAGACAGGTTATCGAGGGCAACCTTTTGAAGTGCAAGGCTGTTTTTCTCTGTTTCCAGGTTCTCGAGATGTTTTAACTCGGAACCCGTCTGCAAAGGAAGATCAACGATACAATTTTGAACCTTATACTCAGCAATTGTCCGCTGTGCTTTATCCAGCTCTACTGCAACTTTATCCAGCTCTTCATTAATAGTATTCAGGTTATCGGACTGCGGTGCAGAATAGTTTTCCGAAATGGCATTGGCAAGCAGCATTGCCTTTTCAGGCACTGTTGATTTTACTGAAACGGTCATAATTCCTCCATTACTTCCTGAAGAGGTTGAAGTATTTAAAAGCTGGTCGGCAAAAGCTCTTGCTGATGAAATTGTAAACTGTAAGTTTTTGCCTTCGAATGAAGCTCCTTTTTCGATTGCGCTGTTATTTTTGTTAACAATAAAGTTAATGCCTTTTTCGTGGATTTCTTCTCCGAATGTACCTGTCCGCTCCCTTATTATTCCTTTGCACGCATATTTTAGAGAAAAGTTATTCCCGCCTGAACACGCAAAATCAAAGGCAGCAGTATAAAAGTTTTCATCCTTAACCGTACAGGTAACAGCTATGGGTGAAAACGTATAGAGTTCTTTTTTATAAAAAGGCTCCACATGGAAGTATTCAACGTATACTTTTTGCTTCCTGGAAGCTTCATTGACAGCATGCGCCAGCGCTCCATCCGTGCTTTCTCCCTTTGGCAACAGCATTGCAAAATAATCTCCTGCTGTACCGTTTGAGAACCCGGTCTGCCCGGCAATTGTTTTCACCTGTGCTGAAGCGCAATATTCCTTTGCAGTAAAATAGTTGTATTTTACTGCAAACAGAACAGCAATAAGCAGGAACATTAAAATTATTTTCCAGCCCGAAATAATTTTTGAAATGAAGTTTGATTGATGCATTGTTAAAGATGTTTTTTGGTCCAATTGTACTATGTAAACTGTTCTTTCTGAAAAAATGTTACAGTTTCAGGCATAATCTTACAATTCTCTTTAAACCTCCCGTACCTTTATAACTACTTTTGCTATGAAGTGCAAAACCGAATTAATATTATAAATTACTGTATTACAGCAATATATGATAGATGAGAGTTGAATTGTTTAATGCACTGATTAAAGAAAACACGGCTGTTGTAGCTGATTTTTATGCGGATTGGTGCGAGCCGTGTAAAATGCTGGACGATATTTATTGCAGGTGCAGGCAGCGTTTCAGGATAGGTTGTTGATTCAGAAAATTGATGTTGATGATTCAAAAGACCTTTCTTCTAATTTCCGGGTTATGTCTGTTCCCGTGCTCATCCTTTTTAAAAATGGAGAGCCGGTTTGGCGAATGAATGCTTTGACAGCTCCTGAACTCGTAAAAATCATAGAAAAACTCGTGAATGCTTGAAAAAACGGCTTTTTTAAATCGTTTTATAGCGATTTTCAACTAAAAAATGAAGCATAGTTCCAAAAGCAACTTGTAGTTCCTATAAAGCATTAAAAGAAGAAAAAGGGCTGATGCTCTTCAATGATAAAAATCAGGCTTGATGATTTTTTAATATTATTAATGGAAGCCAAATTCGTGTTAATGCCGCTTACGACTCCCCTGATAAGCGCCAGGCTTTTATTTTGATTTTTTTCGCTTAGCATGGAAACATAAAAAGCATCCAAGGGCATGCGTAATGCTTTTTTGATTTTCATTTGATGATTACTAAAAAACCTTTTCATGGAATCAAAGTTAAAATGGTACAAATGCCGGGGAACATCATAAGCTGCCCAATGTTCTTTATATAATAAGGCATCAGCGGCATCACTGTTGGGAACGGCAACAATCAAAACTCCACCGGGAACAAGCAGTTTTTTAAAGTCTTCAATAGTTTTATTCAGTTTATGAATGTGTTCCAGCACATGCCAAAGCGTAATGACATCAAAGCTCTTTTCAGGGAGATTGTGGATTTCAGAAGGCGCATAAACATCACAGTTATAATTTTGAATGGCACGTTGCCTTGCTTTCAGGCTTGGTTCAATTCCATTAACCTTCCATCCAGCCTGCTTCATTGCATTTAAAAACTCCCCGGTGCCGCAGCCATAATCAAGAATAGCTTTTCCTTGCGGTGAAGCAGCCTGGATAAATTTCACCTTCTTTTTTATCGCAAACCGCCTGGCAATTTGATAAAGCGAGTTGATAATTCCCTTTGAAGTATTAGAATGGGAAATGTAATCGGTAGATTGGTAATATGTATATATCGAATCTTCTGTTGGGCGTGGATTGGTAAAGGTAAAGTGACATTCTGCGCATTTTACAATTTTAAAAGCCTCTTTTGTTACGGTGTAGTCCAAAGCGGTGATAAATTTTTGAAATACTGTTCCTCCACATATTGGACATTGACTTAATAACTCTGTCTTTTCAGAAATTTGTTCCACGTGAAACAAAGAATTATTTACCAATATATACCATTAAAACGGATATATCCGATGGCGAAACACCGCTGATCCTGGAGGCTTGCCCTAAAGTCCGGGGTTTAATTGTGGAAAGCTTCTGACGGGCTTCAGAAGAAAGGGAAGGCAAATTCATATAATTAAAATCAGTATGGAGGTTAATGTTTTCAAACCGGTTCATTCTTTCGACAAATTCACTCTCTTTTTCAATGTAGCCTTCATATTTCATCATGATCTCCGCTTCTTCAAGAGTTTCTCTGTCAAATAATCCATTTATTATAAATGCATCCAAATCTCCTGAGGATTGCCTCATTTCATTTATTTGTATTTGAGGTCGCGACAACAAATTAAAAAGCCTTGTTTTTCTATTTATTATATCTGTTTCACGTGAAACAAGCAGCTCATTTATATCTTCAGGATTGATATTTGTTTCTTTGAAATATTCAATCAACCTGTTGATTCTCTCATATTTTGCCTGAACTCTTTCAAAGGCTTTTTTAGTTGCCAGCCCGATTTCGAATGACCTTGGAGTAAGCCTGATGTCTGCATTATCCTGTCTTAAAAGCGTTCGGAATTCTGCCCGCGATGTGAACATCCGATAGGGTTCATCGGTGCCTTTTGTTACTAAATCATCAATCAAGACCCCAACGTAGGCTTCTGACCTCTTTAAAATGAAAGGAGCTTTCCCATTAATCTTTAAATGTGCATTAATGCCTGCCATAATTCCTTGGCAGGCTGCTTCTTCGTAGCCGGTAGTGCCGTTTATTTGCCCTGCAAAATAGAGGCCTTGAACCAGCTTGGTTTCTAAAGTAAGGTCTAATTGGTCAGGAGGAAAGTAATCGTATTCGATAGCATAGCCCGGGCGGAACATTTTTACCTTTTCCAATCCGGGAACTTCTTTCAATGCCTTGTCCTGCACTTCTTCCGGAAGTGAAGAAGAAAACCCATTTAAATACACTTCAACCGTATTCCATCCTTCAGGCTCAACAAATAACTGGTGCCGGTCCTTATTAGCAAAACGATTTATCTTGTCTTCAATGGAAGGACAATAGCGCGGACCAATTCCCTGAATTCTCCCGGTAAACATAGGTGACTTTTCAAATCCTGTTTTCAGGATTTCGTGTACCCGGTCATTCGTATAAGTTATATGACAGCATCTTTGCTCTTTTAACGGTATCGTTTCATCTGAAAAAGAAAATTTGCCGGGATTTTCATCTCCGTTCTGCACTTCCATTTTAGAATAATCAATTGATCTGCCATCCAGCCTCGGTGGAGTGCCGGTCTTCATGCGCCCGCTCTTAAATCCAAGCCTGACAAGGTTTTCAGTAATTCCAACTGATGCCTTCTCTCCCGTTCTGCCACCGCCAAATTTCTTTTCACCAATATGAATAATGCCGTTTAAAAAAGTACCATTCGTCAGCACTACGGCTTTTGCATGAAATTTTAAGCCCATCCCGGTGATCACTCCCGTTACCCGGCTGTTCTCTGTAATCAGTTCCGTAACCATGTCTTGCCAGAAGTCCACATTTGGAGTCTTCTCAAGCATGATTCGCCACTCTTCAGCAAAGCGTGCGCGGTCGTTTTGTGAGCGCGGGCTCCACATGGCAGGGCCCTTTGAGCGGTTCAGCATACGAAACTGAATCATGGTGCGGTCGCTTACAATTCCTGAATAGCCGCCTAAAGCATCTATTTCACGAACGATCTGACCTTTTGCGATGCCTCCCATTGCAGGATTGCATGACATTTGAGCAATGGTTTGCATGTTCATGGTGATGAGCAGCACTTTTGAGCCCATGTTTGCAGCAGCAGCAGCAGCTTCGCAGCCTGCATGACCTGCGCCTACAACGATTATGTCATAATTGGAATACAAATTCTTTATTGGTTAAAATGGGCTGATTATATTGTAAAAATCAGCTTGCAAAGATACGATAAGGAAGGAGTTCGGATGATTAATTGCTATTGCCGGGAACAGGCGAAACGGTTTCTTTTTAAATTTTTTTCCGTTTAAGATAAAAATCTTCTTTAGCGGTCATCAGCTTCTTGTCGTTTTTAGTTTTGTCCTGATATCCTGCCAGGTGAAGGGCTCCATGAATCATTACACGGTGCAGCTCTGCCAGGAAGGAAGTTTTAAAAATTGCGGCATTTTCGCGAACCCGTTCTGTGCTGATAAAAACATCACCCAGAAGTTTTGAGGTCTTTTTTCTTTTTTCAAGTTCAGCATAATTAAATGTGATTATGTCTGTAAGTGTATCGTGATGCAGGTAATTTTTATTCAAGCCCGATAAAAATTTATCGGAACAAAAAATATAATTGATTTCTTCCACATCAAAACCTTCCTTCTTTATAGCCAACTGGAGCCACCTTCGAATAGCCGTTTTACTTTTAATTGTAAATTTTACATCTTCAGAAAAAAAATGGATGGTTTTCAAAATTGCAAGGATAAGAGAGGTTCAAAGCTATATAATAATGAGGTTCCTGCCGGCAATTGAAGATGGAAATCGAAGATAGAAGTTTGAAATAGTTTGAAGGGTTTGAAATAGTTTGAATGGGGTCTTAAGTAATGTATTATATATAGGCATGAATGAATTAGTGTTAGGTGGGAAGGGATTATTTGGGGGCAGCAATTGATTAGTTCTAGGCTTGAATTGATTATTGGTGGGCAGGGATGGATTATGGTTGGCTGGCAATGAATTATTGGCAGTCCGCAACCGATTATTGGTGCCCATTAACCAATTATTGGTGCCCCGCAACCGATTATTATGCCGTTTTGGCAGTGGTTTTTGGGTGGATTTTTTGGAGTATTTTTATAATTGTTTGATTTTTAATTAAGTATGTCGGGTAGTGTAAGATTTTGGGGTTGGTGATGATTTTTTTGATGGAAATTGGAGGAAATGTAAGAATTCTTACAGGCTGTGTTGTGCGAATAACGAATCTGTACGAATTTACGAATGGGAGCTGAAGAAATTTTTTTACCACGGAGGACACAAAGGAAGAGCACAGAGATCGCAGAGAGGAGGGGTATCAGCCACAGCAAAGGTTTGAAATGGTTTCAAAATGTTTGAATAATTTGAAAAGGATGGATGTTTTTTAGTGTTGTATTATATAGGCGTGGGTAAAGATAGGGTGGAGTTTTATTGAAAATTTTTTTTATTTTTTGAAACCTTGCAAAAAAAGCTTACGTAAATGTTGGCATAAACCGGGTTGTAATAAAACCCATAACATAAAACAAAATGAAAAATATTTACTCTGTGTCTCAATCAACATTATATCAAACTTGCAGGTTGATTGCAGCTAATTGCAAGACGAAGATTGCTGACTTCGCATTGTTCAGCGCATTGTATACGCTGGTGTATGTGGATGCTGTAGTGGCAGCCATTGATGCTGCTGAAGCGTTGCCGGGAGAGGAAGCGCGTGCGCTGGAGCATGAGACGCTTCGCCAGGATATGGTGCCGCTTTCGAAAACGTGCCTGAAGAAGTGGCAGTTCCTGAAGCGTTATATTACTAAGGCTTATGCGGAAGAGTATTAGGTGATGAATTGGAATGCTGCAAGCTGTATATTTCAACTAACAGTGCAGCATTGCTTGCCGGTGATAACATGCCGGCTGATTTTAAAGATGCGTTTAACGCTGCTGCTGATGCATTTAACCTGAAGTATGCTGCGTTTTTAGCTGCAGAGGAAACTTCGTGGGAGGGAACGGATGCGAAAATTGCTGCGAACAATGACATTTACACGCAGATTATTTCGATATGCGAGGACGGGCAGGCTATTTTTTCGGATGACGATACGGTGAAAAAACAGTTCAGCTTTGAACGGATGAGTGAATTGGTGAGCCCGATGGGAAGCTCGACAGCTATATTGACGGTTGTGAATAAAGATACGGGTACAACGCTGATTGCGGATGTGGCTGTGGAGGGAACGGACAGGACGGTTGGTACGGTGGATGGCAAGGCGGAGATCGGACAGCTTGCAGCGAAGGAGACGGTGTTTACGATAACTGCTGACGGATTTAAGGAGGCCACTGTGACGATGACGCTGAAGAAGGGCGTGACTTCGAGGATGATTGTGGAAATGAGCCCGATGTTTACGGATGAGGTGACGGTGGAGAGTGAGGATGTGGATGCGGTGGCGTGAGAAGGAAATGATTTAGGATTTAGGAATAAGGATTTAGGATTTGAAGGCTCCGCTGGAAGGCGGGGCTTTTTTTTGGCCCTTAAATCCCCCTCCGAAGGAGTTCTAAGGACAAAGGGGGAATTGGAAAATAGTAATTAGGAATTAGACTTATAGCTCCGCTGGAAGGCGGGCTTTTTTGCGGGGGGGGGCAAAAAAGGGATGAATTTGCGGGTGGTAAAAGAGATTTAAGGAGGAGGGTGCATGGAAACAGAAAAGATGGCATTGAAAGAGAGAGGTCTCTGAATCTGTAAAGGATGATTCTTTATGAGTTCAAATTAATGCTTATCCAATAAATAGAAAATTATTATCTTTGACACTTCTTATTAAGCAGGCGACTGCTTCTTTTTATTTTAAATTTAAATGTCCCATAAACCAATTAATTTAAAACAAAATAACACTCAATGAAAAATATTTACAAAACAACGGTAATTGTATTATTAACGCTTATTACTATTCATGCAAAAGCGCAGCAAAGTGATTGGTGTTTATCTGAAATTTTATTCCAGGAACAAGCAAAACATGATCCATCTCTTTTAGTTAACAGGGCGCGTCTTAATAGAGAAATAGAAGAGTATATTGCCAATCATCAAAATGAAAGGATTATGGGAACAGTAAGGGTTATTCCCGTGGTTTTTCATGTAATACATGAAGGGGGAAGTGAAAATATTTCGAAAGTACAAATTCAAAGTCAAATTGACGAGATGAATGCTTGTTATCGCAGGCTGAATGCTGATACAACCGATACTCCCTCACCTTTTAAACCATTAGCCGGTGATGCAGAAATTGAGTTCCGTTTGGCACAGTTAGATCCAAATGGTAACTGTACAGATGGAATTACCCGTACATTTTCGCATTTGACCAATGATGCGCGTGATAATGTGAAGGCTTTGATAGACTGGCCTAATAATAAATATTTAAATATCTGGTCGGTTAAGAGTATTGATGCACAGGGAGTGGTAGGTACTGTTCTAGGTTTTGCAACGTTTCCGGGTGGGTCTTCATCAACGGATGGAGTAGAACTCAGAAGCGATGTTATTGGTACCATTGGTACTGCTCTTACTTCGGGATGGAACAGCGGAGGCCGTGCTGCAGTTCATGAAGTAGGACATTATTTGAATCTTTATCATATATGGGGCGATGATAATGGCGCATGCACAGGCTCCGACCTTGTTGGTGATACACCCAACCAAGCTGATAAGAATTTTTCCACATGTCCTACATTTCCAAAGTTCGATACATGCACGCCTTCAGGGGATGGAGTTATGTATCCTGATTATATGGATTACACACAAGGTACATGCATGAATATGTTTTCAGTTGGCCAGGACGCTAGAATGAATGCTACATTAAGTTCCGTTACAAGCGGAAGAAATAATTTATGGGCTACGGCAAACCTGATTGCTACAGGAACCAATGGAACTCCACCAACTACTTGTGTTCCGATTGCTGATTTTAATTCTTCAACAAAATATATCTGTGAAGGCACAACATTAAATTTTACCGATGCATCATGGCAAGGTGATCCTACTTCATGGAGCTGGGATTTTCCTGGTGGAACGCCTCCGAATGCAACCACACCAACCGTTTCTGTTCAATATAACACTCCCGGAGTTTATGATGTAACATTAACGGTAACGAATTCTGCAGGCTCCGATACGAAAGTTGCAACCGGAATGGTTGTGGTTAGCGCCAATGCAGCAGCAATTAATACCTATCCTTTCCAGGAAGGATTTGAAGGAGCTACGTTGCCGAACGATTGGTATATTGTTAGTGAATCAGGAAGTGCATGGGCACAATCAAATATTGCTGCGCATCTGGGTTCCAACTCCATGCGCCTGATGAATTATACAGGAAATTCCAATGGCAGCCTTGATGATTTTATTACTACAAGTTTTAATCTTACAAATGTCAGTGCAACATCCATGATTTTTTGGAGAGCCTTTGCGTACAGATCTAACTCGAGCACTGATGCGCTTAGGGTATATGCTTCAACCAACTGCGGACAACTGTGGAGCTTGCGCTACACTAAATCAGGAACAACTTTGGGAACAGCAGGATTGGTTTCTTCCAATTTTACCCCAACAGCAGCGCAATGGGATGCAGACACTGTGAATCTTGCCACCAGTTCTGTTTCGGGCAGGCCGAATGTGAGATTCAAATTTGAGTACGAACAAAACAGCGGCAACAATATTTATATTGATGATATTAATCTTGATGGGATATTAGGTGTAAACGAACAATTTGTCCAGGATGTAAAATTTGAAGTGTATCCTAATCCAGCTCATACAAAAGCTCATGTTGCCTTTACTTTAAATGAGAAGAGCAATGTAGTGCTAAATATCCATGATGTTACCGGCAGAATAGTAAGAACGATGAATGAAAAAAATCTTACTGCCGGACCTTATCAATACGATGTGGATGGCGATCTTGATAACGGGGTTTACTTTATCAGCCTCACCATAGGAGATAATATGTCAGTTAAAAAGCTGGTGTTAAACTAAACCTTTCCTTTTTATTTTAGAATTAAGCGATGGCAAAGCCTAAAACTTTTTCCATTAAATTAAACTATGTAGTATATGCTGAACCAGATAAAGTATTTGAGGCTTTAACAAATTCTTCTATCCTAAAAAAATGGGGTGGTAATGGAAAAGTTTCTGACAAAGTTGATGGCAATATTGAAATGTTTGATGCATGGGTTAAAGGAAAAACACTTATTTATCAGCCGGGCAAAAAATTGTCATATACGTGGAAACCTTCTGAATGGGATAAAAAAGCCGAACCTTCTGTGGTTACTTATACTTTGCAAAAGCATAAGGCAGGTACCGAAATTAATCTGGAACATATTGATCTGCCCTCTGTAGAAGAAGCAGCAAAGCACAAAGACGGATGGATGGATTATGTTTTTGAACCCCTGAATGAATATTTCACCTCACTGCTTTAATTTTATTTTCCAGTCATTTTTGAGAAGCCGACTCTCATTTCATTAACTTTGAATCAGGATTCTGAATTGAAGTGAATAGAAACATTAAAGACGGTATTAATTTTTTTTCAAAACTTACGTTTCGCAGGAGCTTAAATGCCGCCAAGGTTTTAGGCAGCTATTATCTTTCAAAGTGGAGTAATCATCCCCTACACTGGGGCATGCCCATCAGCATTTCTTTTGAACCGACAACTTCATGCAATCTTCGCTGCCCTGAATGCCCAAGCGGGTTACGCTCTTTTACCAGACCAACAGGAATGCTCGACACCGAATTTTTTAAAAAGACTATTGACGAAATTGAAAAAGAATTATTGTACTTAATTTTTTATTTCCAGGGCGAACCTTATTTGAATAAGAATTTTTTAGACCTGGTGAGATATGCATCTTCAAAAAAAATATATACTGCCACTTCCACTAATGCACATTATTTAGATGATGATAATGCCCGCAAAACAGTTGAGTCAGGATTGGATCGCCTTATTATCTCCATTGATGGCATTACACAGGAAACATACGAGAGCTACCGCATTGGCGGACAGTTGGAGAAAGTTATCGAGGGGACAAGGAATGTAATTAAATGGAAGAGGAAATTGAAATCAAGAACTCCTCATGTTATTTTTCAGTTTCTTGTTCTTAAGCCAAACGAACACCAAGTGGAAGAGGTTAAAAAACTGGCGAAGGAAATGGGAGTGGATGAAGTTGGATTAAAAACTGCACAGATTTATGATTATGAAGTCGGAAGTCCGCTGATTCCTTCCATTGATCAATATTCACGATATTCTTTACAAGAAGATGGAACATATAAAATCAAAAATAAATTACTGAACCATTGCTGGAAACTCTGGCATAGTTGTGTAATTACCTGGGACGGAATAGTGGTTCCCTGTTGTTTTGATAAAGATGCATGGTATCGCATGGGTGATTTGAAAGAGCAATCATTTGATAATTTATGGAATAATGACCTCTATAAAAGTTTCCGGGCTTCGCTTGTAAAATCACGAACTGAAATTGAAATGTGCAAAAACTGCACCGAAGGAACTAAAATATGGGCATAAGAATTTGGAAATTGCCAAAAAAATAATTATTAAATTTGTAGGTAAAACGTAACGATATGAAAAAACACTTACTATTCTTATTCCTGTCAATTGCAACTTTTTCAAGAGCACAAACTGAGACCTTTCATAGTTTCTCTCAAGTTACCATTTTAGGTGACACATTGAATCTGGCTTCGTTTGCAGGAAAAAAAGTTTTAGTGGTTAATACAGCTTCTTATTGCGGATATACTCCACAATATAATGACCTCGAGCAATTATATACACAATATGGTGGTGGCTCTATTTTTGAAATAATAGGCTTCCCTTGCAATGATTTTGGTCACCAGGAGCCTGCTGACGATTCAACAATTAATGTTTTTTGTACGGGGTATAATGTGACTTTTCAGATGATGTCTAAAATTGATATCACCTCTCCTGATACTGCAGAGGTTTATAAGTGGCTTCAATTACAAAGCCGGAATGGAGTTGCTGATTCACCTGTCACATGGAACTTTAACAAATACCTTATTGACGAAGCTGGCCATTGGTTTACACACTATACTGAAATAACTAATCCATTAGATCCCGTTATTGTTAATTGGCTCACTACAACGGGAATTAATGAGGCTGAAACAAAAACATCAACATTTTATGCATATCCAAATCTGGCAACAAAGAGTGTTACGTTAAACTTTTCTCCTCAACTTATGAGTACGAAAGATGCACACATAAGTGTGGTTGATTATTTAGGGAATGAAGTTTTGGAGAAAAATGTTACTTCTTTAAACTCTGAAACGATTGATGTTTCTTCCTTAGCAAAAGGCATGTATTTCATCAGGCTAATTACAGAAGCAAGCTCATATCAGGCGAAGGTTATTCACCAATAAGATTTTCTTATACTACCGGAACAGCATCCAACTTAAAATATTTTTCAGCCATTTCGTTTACTGCATTACCAATAGCGAGACACGCAGTGGCTGCGGGCGAAGGCGCATTCAAGACATGCAATGCATTTCCATGATATTCGATTTTAAAATCGTCAATCATATTTCCATTAGCATCCAAAGCCATTGCACGAACACCTGCACGACCGGGAGTGATGTCATCCATTTCCAGAGAGGGAATTAGCCGTTGCAGTCGTTCTAAAAATAATTTTTTTGAAAAGGCACGCCTGTACTCATCCAATCCAAATCGCCAATGTTTAAAAAATAATTTCCAGGTTCCTTTATAACGTAAGGCTTGTAAGGTATCCTGAAGATTAAAATCCGTTTTCCCATACCCTTCCCTTTTAAAAGTAAACACGGCATTTGGTCCACATTCAACACCATGGTGGATCATGCGTGTAAAATGCACCCCAAGAAATGGAAATTCAGGATTCGGAACAGGATAAATTAAATTTTTCACCTTATGCATTCCTTTTTCGGTTAATTCATAATAGTCTCCACGAAATCCGACAATTTGCATATCAGGATTTGCACCTTCTTTTTTTGCAATCCGATCGCTGAACAGGCCTGTACAGTTTACAATATATCTAGATTTAAATTTTGCTTTATCAGTAATAACCGTTGTAGTTCCATCTTCTTTTTTAAAATCCATTACCTGGTGATTTAAAAGAACCTTGCTGCCGCTAAATTTTTCGGTTATTAATTCAGCAAGTTTATTAGCAACAGCTATATAATCAATAATTCCTGTGCAGGGTATCCAAATGCCTTCAATTCCGGTACAATAAGGTTCGATTTCCCTTATTGTATTCGCATTGATTTTCTCAATTCCTTCAACACCATTTTGCAAGCCGTTTTGAAATACTTTTTCCATGTGCGGTAGCTCGGAAGGATTAGTGGCAACAATGATTTTTCCGCAAATGTCATGTGGGATATTATGTTCTTTCGAAAATTGCACTAGTTCACGCCTTCCATCTACACAATTTTTAGCTTTATAGGATCCCGGCTTATAATAAAGCCCGGAATGTATAACACCTGAGTTCCGCCCTGTCTGATGTGCAGCTAATTTGTTTTCCTTTTCAAGAACAAGAATCTTAAGTTCAGGGTGTTTTATATTTATTTTGTAAGCTGATGACAGCCCCACACAGCCCCCACCTATTACAATGATATCGTACCCGTTTTCAGCCATATTTTAAACTTAGAATCGCAAAATTATCATTCTCATGCTGAAACATCATTTAAAAAATAAATAAAGATTTTTGAAGAAATCTCAATATTCTGCATAATTTTTGATAGGGAAATGGAACCTTTTATGTTGATAACTAAATGTAATTGCCATCCAAAAAGTCTTTGCGGGTTAATCATAGCTTTCTATATTTGTTCAAATTTGCTATTCCGATAAGGTTTATGAAAAGACTGTATGTTTTCTTAACATTTTTGGTTCCATCTTATGTCTTTGCCGGAGGATTGCAATTAAGTTCCCTAGGAATAAAATCTTTTGGAATGGGAGGCGCTTATGTTGCCGTTGCACATGATGCATCTTCAGTATTTTATAATCCAGGAGCAATGTCATTTACTGAGAAAAGTTCTATTTCTATAGGAAGCTTTCTTTCCAATCTTAAAACAAATTATTTAAGTCCATACAATGGAAATGTTAAATCGGATGATCAGTTGATTGCGGTGTACCATTTATATTTTAACTATAAAATCAATAAAAAATTTGCCGCGGGAATTAGCGTAAATAATCCTTTTTCTTCAGATATGAAATGGGCAGATGATTGGGAAGGGCGTTATGTGGTTCAAGAACTAAAGCTAAAGAACACCTATATTCAACCAACACTAAGTTATAAAATTAGTGATCAAATAGGAATAGGAGCAGGCTTAGTCTATGGATTATGTAATCTTAATTTTCGCAGGGCTCTGCCTATAGAAGGCAGTGCCTCATTTGGGGAGGAGGAATTAAAAGCTAGCAGTAGTGGAATTGGTTTTAATACCGGAATTTTTGTGAAGCTTTTAGAAAATTTAAATGTTGCATTGCATTTTCGTTCCTCAATTGAGTTTAATTTAAATGATGGAACCGCTGCTTTTTCGGACATTCCCTCATCACTTACTTCTGAATATCCAACCCCTGCAAAATTTAATTCTACCATTAAAATGCCTTCTGTTATAACCGGGGCAATTGCTTATAATTTTACAGACCAATTAGTTGTTTCCCTGCAGGGAAGCCGCGTATCATGGTCATCATTTGACTCACTTAATTATGTTTTTCCGGATAACAGTGCATATGATATTCGTACAGGGCGTAATTCTAAAAATTCTTATGCAACGCGATTGGGCGCAGAATATACTTTTACCGATCAGTTTCAGGCGCGAATCGGATTTGCATGGGATCAATCTCCCGTACCGGATGAATATTTAAGCCCTGAATTACCAGATGCAACCAAAGTGATGCTTGCCGTGGGAGCAAGTTATAAGTTTAACAAAAAACTAAGCGGAGATTTTACATTTGGCATTGAAAATTATTTTGAACGAAAAGGATTTTTCTTAAGTGCAAATTTTAAAGGCAGCTATAATTCAACAAGCAATATTTTAGGTGTAGGATTAAACTATGATTTCTAAAGGATGAACAACTTCAGAATACTTTTTAGCATTTTTATTATAATCATAATAAGTTCCTGCAAAAACTCAATTGAGTTTCCCGATGCTACACCTGGAAGTGCGGATTTATCAAAATATGTTTCTATTGGCGGATCATATACTGCGGGCTATACGGATGAAGCGCTGTATCTTGAGGGACAACAAAATTCTTATCCTTTTATTTTAGCGTCATCGTTTGCATCTGCTGGCGGTGGAACATTTAAACAACCGCTGGTAAACGAGGGTGTTGGAATGGGTATTTATTATAATGCGAAATACATTTTAAGTTTAACTCCTTACAGTTGTTCTTCTGAAACTTATTTCAAAGCAGTTGCAGTAGCTTCAGCAGGAGATGCTTCAGTATTCACCAATCAACTTTCCAGCACATTGGGATCCTAAGCTTAGAATTCCACGTGGACAAGTTG
>JADMIO011486877.1_pt1 | contig 93532 bp, 71 predicted proteins | sample 8958161 | NCBI WGS metagenome assembly JADMIO01 (sample SAMN16585339, study PRJNA669376) | soil metagenome | isolation source: Crop rotation soil | place: USA: Cullars Rotation, Alabama | collected 2011
ATGAGCCCGCGTTTTATCAGCGCGGCGAAGATTTCATTAGGAGATGAGCCCGCGTCTTATCAGCGCGGCGAAGATTTCATTAGGAGATGAGCCCGCGTTTATCAGCGCGGCGAAGATTTCATTAGGAGGATCTATGGCAAGCAATCGCGGAGTAGCATACATCGGAACCGGCAAGGTGGAGGTCCAGAGCATCGATTATCCAAAGCTCGAACATAATGGCAAGAAACTGCCGCACGCCGTTATTCTCAAGCTGGTTGCGACTAACATCTGCGGCAGCGATCAGCACATGGTGCGCGGCAGGACAACGGCTCCTTCGGGCATGATCCTGGGGCACGAGATTACCGGCGAAGTGATCGAGAAGGGTGAGGACGTCGAATTTCTCAACATCGGCGATCTGGTTTCCGCGCCCTTCAATATCGCCTGCGGGCGCTGTCGCAATTGCAAAGAAGGCAAGACGGGAATTTGCCTCACGGTCAATCCGGCGCGACCGGGCGGCGCCTACGGTTACGTCGATATGGGTGGTTGGGTCGGCGGGCAGGCAGACTACGTCCTGGTGCCGTATGCGGATTTCAACCTGCTGAAATTTCCAGACAAGCAGCAGGCGATGGCGAAGATTCGCGACCTGACTCTGCTTTCCGATATTTTCCCCACCGGTTATCACGGAGCGGTCACGGCGGGAGTCGGACCGGGCGCTACCGTCTACATCGCCGGCGCGGGACCGGTGGGACTCGCCTGCGCAGAGGCTGCCCGCTTGCTCGGCGCTGCGGTCGTGATTGTAGGCGATATGAATGCCGAGCGGCTCCAGCAAGCGAAGAGTTTCGGCTGCGAAACGATTGATCTGAGCAAAGAAGGACAGCTCGGCGACCGTATTGCCCAGATCCTTGGTGTTCCGGAAGTGGACTGCGGCGTCGATTGTGTCGGCTTCGAAGCACGCGCGCACGGCGAGAACGGCGAAGAGGCTCCGGCCACCGTGCTGAACTCGCTGATGACGATCACGCGAGCAGGCGGAGGCCTCGGAATCCCTGGCCTCTACGTTACGGACGATCCGGGCAGCAAGGATGAGAAGGCGAAGAGCGGCGTGCTCGGCATTCGTATCGGGCTCGGTTGGGCGAAGTCGCACACGTTCGCCACCGGGCAGTGTCCGGTGATGCGTTACAACCGCCAGCTCATGATGGCGATTCTGCACGACCGGGCGCATCCGGCCAAGGCGGTAAACGTAACAGTGATTCCGCTGGAAGATGCGCCGAAAGGCTACGTCGATTTCGACAAGGGCGCAGCCAAGAAGTTCGTGCTCGATCCGCACGGCATCGTAAGGAAGGCGGCCTGAATAGCCGCCTCAACCCGAACCTTTTCGTCCTTACGGGCGGCCCCGGAGCCGGTAAAACGACCGTTCTCGAGGAGATCGCAAAACTCGGCTTCCGCTACGCGCCGGAGGTGGCACGCGAGATCATTCGGGAGCAGGTCGCAAGCGGCGGAATCGCTCTTCCCTGGAGTGACCGGCAAGCGTATACCGAGTTGATGCTGCGGCGCTCCATCGACTCATTTGAGGCGCACACTTCGGCATCGGGGCCAACGTTCGCCGACCGCGGAATTCCCGATACGCTCGGCTACGCGCGTCTCGTCGGACTTCGCGATACACGCGAGATTGAACGTGCGTGCAGTAAATATCGTTATGCGCCGCTCGTGTTTGCAGCTCCGCCTTGGGAAGAGATTTATTGTGTCGACACCGAACGTAAGCAGGATTTCGCGGAGGCGCAGCGGACGTACGAAGTCATTTGCGGCGTGTACCGGGACTATGGCTATCAATTAGTCGAGCTACCAAGAAGCGGTGCCCCCGAGCGGGCACGATTCATTTTGAACCGCCTTTCGGTACACGATCCTCGAGCGGCGTTGGTCTAATTGGCGGATCGCTGCCAGCATCTTCCCACAAGCGAGTCCAGCTACGCGCCGAGCAGGTAGCGCACGCGATTCAGCACCTCGAGAGGGCACTCGATCGCGACCGAACACCTTCACTCATCGCTAATGTTTCGGGTACACCTAATAACGCTGTACGAGCACCCGGTTGAAACCGGTCTTGCGCAGCGAATCGCGCGTACTCGATAGCTCGCCGGTATTGCGGATCGGCCCGACGATTACGCGATACAGAACGGCATCGCCCGGCTTCGCTACCGCGTGCGCGCGAAAGCCTTTTTTGCGCAGCACCGAGGCTACAGCGAGTGCGTGATCGCGCGGCACGGCAGCTACCTGCAGAAACTCCTGGCCGCTCTGCGGGGTGAAGTTGTCCGAATGAGCCGGAGTCGCGGCCGCTACTTTCTTTTTAGGCGCGCCCAGCAGATCCTCCTCGGGCGAAAGGCTTGCCGTTTCATTGACCCTTGCCGTCTCCTCCGGAGCGACAGAGTGCGTTTCGCCGACCTGCGGGGGGGCAGCCGTTCCGGTGTCGGATGGAACCGGCTCAGGCAGCGCGGCCACAGGAGCCGGCTTTTTCACGCCCGCTCCGCGTCCCACCATGTAGCCGCCGGCAAACGCCGCTCCCAGCAGAACCGCACCCACAAAGAAGATGGCGAGCAGTTGTTTGTTCCCCAGCAGGATCTCCGTTTCCCCTTCGCCGCGCTCGAACATTTCCACTTCGAATTGTACTTGAAAATTGCAGCCGCGTGGCGACTATTGGCGCGCTACCCTACGTATTTACCTCCTATGTGTCTTCGGAACAGGCTCTGGGTCGCTGCCGCGCTTCTCATTGCAACATCCTCGTATGCGGCCGATATTCCCAACCTGCTGCCGGGCATGCCGCCGGTATTGAATGCCGGGAATATCTACTCCGCTGACGGCCCCGGAATGCTAAGCCCGGTCGTAAAGAATTTTCCCTATCGCATCTACGTTCCAAATTCGAAGAGCGACACCGTCGACGTGATCGATCCGCATACGTTTCAGATCGTCGATCATTTCGCATTGCCCAAACGTTCCAACAAGTTGCTCGAGCCGCAGCACGTGGTTCCTTCCTGGGATTTGAAAAAGCTATGGGTAGCGCAGGATTTAGGCGACCAGCTCACGATGATCGACCCCGCCACCGGCAAGCCGGGGAAAACGATTCGTGTGGATGATCCCTATAACATGTACTACACGCCGGACGGTAAATACGCCGTTGTGATGGCCGAGCGCGAAAAACGGATTGACTTCCGTGACGCGCAGACCATGAAGGTTGTCAATCGCCTTCCCATCAACTGTGAAGGCGTCAATCATGCCGATTTCACTCCCGATGGGCGCTACATGATCGCGACCTGCGAGTTTTCGAGCGAGCTCATAAAGATCGACGTCGCCGCACAGAAGGTGATCGGCCATCTAAGCCTCGAGCCCCGGGGAATGCCGCAGGATTGCCGTCTCTCCCCCGACGGCACGGTTTTCTATGTAGCGAACATGGATGCCAACGGCGTCCACATCATCGATGGCAACGCGTTCAAGCAGCTTGCCTTCCTCAAAACAGGCAAAGGCGCGCACGGCGAGTATTTCAGCCGCGACGGCAAATATATGTACATCTCCAACCGCGGCGAAGGTACGATTTCACTGCTCGAGACGGCCACGCGCAAGCTCGTCGGTAAGTGGGCGATTCCCGGCGGCGGCAGTCCCGATATGGGCGGTGTGTCGCCCGATGGCCGCCAGTTGTGGCTTTCAGGCCGCTATAACGGTGAAGTCTACGTGCTCGATACGGGAGACGGAAGGCTGATCGCGCGCATCCGCGTCGGCAAAGGTCCGCACGGCTTGTGCGTCTATCCGCAGCCGGGCCGCTACTCACTCGGCCATACCGGCAATATGCGATGAATGAGTTATGAGCGAACCGGAACCCTGGCTGCGCGGACCGATCGAAGGCGTTCACCCGCTGGTCGCGCCAGTTTTCTACAGCTTCGAGCAGGTGCGAGAGGATTTGGCGAAGTATACCGCCGGTCTTTCGCGCGAAGCTGTCTGGAAGCAGTTCGATCGCGGCTCACTTGGCTTTCACATCCGGCATTTGGGCGGCAGCGTGGAGCGCCTGGCGACCTATCTGGCCGGCAAGCAGCTTAGCGAAGAGCAACTCTCCGCCGTCCGCCGGGAATGGGACGCCGACGAAGATGTGCCGCAGCTCCTTGAAAAAATGAATGCCCAACTGGCACGTTGTGAAGAGCAATTGCGTTTACTCGATCCCAAGACTCTCTACGATGCCCGTGCCGTGGGCCGCCGCGCTTTGCCCACCACTGTGATCGGCCTGATTGTTCACCTGTGCGAACACTCCCAGCGCCATCTGGGACAGGCCATCACTCTCGCCAAAATGCTCCGCCACCAGCAGTAATGTCCGATTTCACGCGCCTGCTCGCGCGGAATCGTAACTATCGCTGGACCTGGATGGGCCAGATCGTCAGCGAGGTAGGCGATCACTTCAATAATGTCGCCGTGCTGAGCCTTGCGATGGACGAGACGCACAACGGGGCGGCGATCGCGGCACTCATGCTTTCGCGCGCCATTCCGGCGATTGTCGTCGGGCCGCTCGCTGGTGTCTTGCTCGATCGCTTCGACCGCCGCAAGATCATGATCACGAGCGATCTCGTGCGCGGCGTACTCGCGCTGGGATTCATTCTGGCCATCCGTTATCACAGCGCCTGGCTGCTCTATCTCTTGAGCGCGCTGCTGATGACCGCTTCGCCGTTTTTTACCAGCGGGCGTTCTGCCATTCTCCCCTCGATCGCCACCGATGCGGAGCTGCATACCGCCAATTCGTTGACACAAACGACCGGCTGGATGACGCTCGCGTGCGGCGCATTCTTCGGCGGCACAACCGCGGCACGCTTCGGCTATCAGGTCGCATTCGTCTTCAATTCGCTCTCGTTCTTCTTCTCCGCTTTTTGCATTGCGAATCTGCAATCGGAGAAAGGCCATTTCCGCGCTGCCGATCGCAACCTGAACGAAACGAAGGTGGCGCGTCCGTGGCACGAGTATCGCGAAGGGCTCGGTTACATGTTGAAATCGCCGCTCATCCTCGGCATTGGTCTCATTGCCGTCGGCTGGGCGAGCGGCGGCGGCGCAGCGCAGGTACTCTTCACATTATTCAGCGAAATGGTATTTCAGCGCGGGGCGCAGGGACTCGGCGAACTGTGGGGCATGGCCGGCGTCGGTCTCCTCATCGGCGGTTTTGTAGGAAATCGCATCGGCAAGCGGATCCGGTTCGAAACGTACAAGCGAGTGGTCTTTTTCTGCTACTTGCTCCATGGAGCATCCTATGTCGTGTTCAGCCAAATGCCGAGCTGGCCGCTGGCTCTTTTTTTCATGGGACTTTCACGCGCAAGCGTCGCCGTCAGTTCCGTGCTCAACTGGTCGAAGCTTCTGAAGCACGTCGACGATCGCTTCCGCGGACGCGTCTTTTCCACCATCGAGACCATGAACTGGTCCACCATGATGCTTTCCATGATGGCGGCCGGCATGGCGTCCCAGTATTTCAGCATTCGTTTGATCGGCGCCTGCTCGGGCGTGTTGAGCGCCTCGACCGCGATCTTCTGGGGCTGGGCGAACTGGACCGGGCGGCTGCCGGAACCTTCGGTCACAGAGGATGAAGAGGCCGTAGAAATACATACAACTGCCGCCATTACAGAGAGTTAAACAGCAAAACGAAAGTTTTCGTTCAATCCGCCCGACTTGGACGCATGGCGCGGCACGTTAGCTTCAGACCAGCCACCCCCGCCTTCTATGAGCACGGAACGCATCCACAAATTCCAGCCCGATCGCATGCTTGCGTTGCGCGGCTTCACCGGTTTCGGAGCGGCGGCATCGCTCTGCGAGGCGAGCGCGAACAGCTTCAAAGTATATGGCGTGTTTCGAGATCAGGCGGATTTCTGCGTACTGGTCGTTTACGATGCCGACAATCTTTACGAGCATTACTCGGTCAAGTATCTGCCTGATTTCGACCTGAGCGGCGTGAAGCTCAGTTTCGATCTGAGCTATCAAAATTTGCAGCCGATTGATTCGGCGAAATTCAGTTGGATCGACTGGGCACAGCTCGATGCCGTGAAGACAACAGGCGAGCCGGTACAGGCCCGGTTATGGGATCACGCAACGCTTGTCTCCGGAAACTATGCGGTTGCCCAAGCGACGTGTTCGTTCTCGGCTCCGGGCGGCTGCACGATCTTCGATCGGCTAACGCTGTTTGTCAATAACGTCAGTTTCGATTTCGTCGCGGGCGGGGGCGAAAGCGCGGCCTATGTGGCGCAGACATTCGCCAACAGCATCAACACCTATAACTGGTCGACGTTCGAGAACAACAGTGTGGCGTTGATCGCTTCCGCTGACGCGAACGGTAATCTCACCGTGAAAAATGGCCGCACGGGAACAGTGGATGTAAGCGGCACGAGCGTTATCTGGAAATCCGGAATGAAATTTCCCGGAATCGCCGCCGGTTCGACTATCTACTTAGCAGGCGGCGCATACACCGTCGGTGCAGTCACGAGCCCGACCACGCTCACACTCACGAGCGCCGCACCTAACACCACAAACACGGTTTATCTGGCGGAATACGGCGGCGCAGATGGCAACGATGTCCAGGTTTACTTCGTGGTGCGGCCCGGTAATGTGACGCTTGCAGTAAACAATCCGGTTTTACAGCTCGCCGGCGGCAATTCCGATAACGTCGTCTGGCACATTTCGCTCGATTTCAGCGCGCTCGGCATGGACCAGATCCGGCAAGCCTGGCTGACGTTTGCGCCGCAGCTTGCACCCGGCCGTGCCTACACCGATTCGGAATGGAGCGCCACATTCTCCAACTGGACGATTAGCGATCCGAACAATGTGCAGGCGTTGCAATGCGCCGGGCCGGGCAGCGTGCGCACCGGTAACGGCGATGCGACTTGCGTTTATTCCGGCAACGGCTGGAAGCGGCTTGCGGCAAACAATTACTGGCACGGCTTCGCGCGCCAAACCGACACGCCCGGCGATTCGGTAACGATCTCGTATAAATGTGCCAGCACGCACGATCTATATCTCGGCACTTCGCTCTTTAACAATCGCGGAATTGTTGCGGTAACCCTCGACGGCGACGCGGCGACCTCCCTCGATTGTTTTTTGAATGTCACGTCAGAAGTGGTGACGCGCCGGCTGCTGCGAAAATCCGTCGCGCCCGGCACGCACACCGTCACCATTCGGTTGCTCGCGAATAATCATCATGCGATCGATCCAGCTTGGGACATCACGTCTCTCGGTTACAGTTTCCTGTTCGACTATCTGGAAGCCGCAGTGCCATCCGATATTCCGGATGCCGCCGTTACCTATCCGAACGTCAGCGCAGCACTCGATTACGATACCGATGCGACATATAAAGTCACCCCGCAGCGCCTGCTGTGGCACCTGCAAAAACTCGGGCTCACGGGACAAATTGACGAATACCTAGGTGTCTACTGGTGGAACCAGCGCAAACGCATCAACGGCGCCTGGAACTCCGCTGTTTTTACGTTCAGCGGCAACTGGGCCCCGGGTGACTCGGCTGCGATTACAATCGGAAGCTTCACGTTTCGAAAGGCGGTCACACAATGGGACACTCTCGAGAGCATCGCGGCTCATTTCGTCTATTACATCAACGCGTCGAGCGTCTCGACCTGGGCGGAAAAAACAGGTCCGGGGCAACTCACCGCGCACGTCCGCTCCCCGCTCTGGAGCGATACCTACCATGTGAGCCGGTCCTCGGCGGCCGGCAGCATCACCGCATCCGGAACACTGGCCGCGGGTGCGGATGGCACCTGGGAGATCGACACATCCGCTGCCAGCCCTATCAGTTATGCCGCCACCCGGTGGCATGCGGATTTCTTCCAATCGGCCAAGGCTGCCGGGCTCGCTGTTACCAGCGCGTTTTCGATGGAGCTTGTCAACCCGCCGGACGATGCGACGCTCGCTGGCACCTGGAAAGCCCGTTATCGCGATGGAATGCCCGTCGACACTGCGACTGATTTCATGGGCATCCTCTCTTCGCAATGCGCGCCGGTGGCGAATGTCACGAATTTCCAGAAGCTCGCGTATGTGCAACTCGCCGGGTTGCAAAGCGCCGCGGGGCTCGTGCCGTGGCTTCAATTCGGCGAATTTTTGTGGTGGTATTTCAGCTCGAAGCAGAATGTTCCCGTGGGCTTCGCCTCCTTCACCAGTCCGATTTCGATCGGCGTAGCTGACCCGCACGGCTTCACGACCGGCGACCGTGTCGTTGTGTCGGGCGTGCAGGGAATGACGAGCGCTAACGGAACCTGGACGATTACGGTCACCGACAGCACGCACTTCACACTCGACGGCTCGAGCGCGAATGACGCCTGGGTTGTCGGCAGCGGCACGGTGTCGGGGGGATCGATGGCGTATTACGATGCCGCAACCACCGCTGCCGCAGAGAGCGCGCTCGGCCGGGCGCTGTTTGCATTCACCTGCCAGGATGACGATCCGGCGGTGAACGGCGGCACTGACGTTGCTTTCCTTGCAAATCAGCTAAAAGCGCACGTCGACGCCATCCGCCAGGCGGTACTCGCCGCCTACCCGAACGCGAAATTCGAGCTGCTTTATCCGGATGACGTCAATCACGCGACGTGCTACACCAACGCGCAGAACCCGTATCCGCAAGGCGGCCGGCTGAATGCGGCCGTAAACCTGCCCGCCGCCTGGAAGCAACAGGCGACCAGTGGCCTTGATCGGTTAAAAGTCGAAGCGCTGAGCTGGGGTGCGACGTACCGCAATCTCGATCTCGCCGCGGAAGCGATCACGTTCTCCTCATCCGGCACACTCTCCTGGCCGCTTGCAAGCGCGGCGTATATGATTCCATGGTTTAACGGCGGTTGCCCGTGGAAGGCGGAGTATCAGCTCGCTGCTACGCTCGGCACAGCGCTGATTAACTTCTGGGCGTATGATCATCTGGCGCTCATGTCGTGGCCGCTTCCCTTCCCCGACCCCGCGCGCCGCTCCTTGTTTGCCGGCTGATTGTTATACTGACGCGCGTCGGAATTGATTTTCACTTTCCTGCTATTTTTTCTGCCGCAATCGCCTGCCATGGAGGCAAAGGCCGCAGGTGTACGTGCCGCCCAGCAAAACAACTATTCCGAAGCCGCCCGCCAATTCGGGGAAGCCTGCCGCTTACAACCGTCGCTGAAAGACGCCTGCTATTACCAGGGCCGCGCGCTGTATTACAGCAATCGGTTTAAAGAGGCCATCGGTCCGCTCGAGAAATCCATCGCGATCGGCGAATCCGCTGCCCGCGCCCACTCGACCATCGCCGAGTGCCTGGAGGCATCAGGCAAGAGCGTCGAGGCGGAGCAGGCGCACCGACAAGCCATCGCGGAAGATCCGAATCCGGAATACTGGGTTCGTTTCGCAATTTTTCTGTTCCGCCAGGGCCGCGCAGACGATGCCGTCGAGCCCCTCCGGCAAGCCCTGAAGACCCAGCCCGATAATTTCGAAGCGAACCGCGAGATGGGCCGCGTGCTGTTTGAACAGAACAAATTCGAAAGCGCGCTCGAGTTTTTGAACAAAGCCCTGCGCGTCCGCCCGCAGGATACACAGGCGCATCTGCTGGCGGCCAAAGTCTGCCAGCGGCTCGGAAAATCGGCCGAAGCTGCCGAGCATCTCAAGGCTGCGCAGGTTCCCGAACCTTGACGACCCGATCCGCCGGCGGATTTGCGATCGTCTGGCGAACGCCGGAAGGCCACGCGATTTCCACACGCAGAATATGCGCCTCCGCATCGAGCCCGAAGCGCACCAATTTCTCGCTGGCACTCGCGTAACCAACCGCCGTCGTGCATAAGTTCCATTGTTCGCCCGAAGTCGTGACAAGATGCACACGCGCGCCGATGCCATCGCGGTTACTGCGCGTACCGGTCAACAAGAACGCGGTCCAGTGGCGTCCGGCGCTCGAATGATTCAGAAAAATGGCTGGCGGCATGTTCAGACGTGCCACCGCAATATCGATCAGACCGTCGCCATTGAAATCGGCAAAAGCAGCGCCGCGGTGCCAGGCTGGTTCGCCGATCGCCTCCGCTTTGAAGCGGCCGCCCAACTTCTGCCAAAGAATTGTGCAGCGCTGTTTGGATGCGCGGCTCGAAAACAACTCCGTGTTCGTATTAACATCACCATTCGCCGCGAAAAGATCCTTGTGCCCGTCGTTATCGAAATCGTAAATGCCCGCGCCCCAGCCGGTCAGCGCCATCGTCTGCGCGCCCACGCGGCTCGAGTACGTCACATCTTTGAACAATCCATCTCCCAGGTTGCGATATAGCGGATACGTCTCGTTAGAAAGCGCCGTAAGAAAGATATCCGGGCGGCCATCATTATCGACGTCGCGAAAATCGACGCCCATGCTCGAAAGCGCGCGCCCGTCCTCATTTAGCGCAACGCCGGCGATCATGCCCGACTCGCGGAACTTCATTCCGCCCTCGTTATGAAACAGGAAATTGGGTGTCGTGTCATTAGTGACGACAAAATCCATGCGGCCGTCACCGTCGTAATCCCCGATCGCCACCCCCATTCCCTTCCCGCGATACGCACGAATGCCGGACGCCTGCGAAGCATCGCGGAACGAGCCGTCGCGGTTGTTGTGCAAAAGAATGTTGGGCAGCGGTTCGTAAAAGCGCGGATGACAATACGTGCGGACATGCAAGGCGGGATCGCCGCAAAACGGCTCCGTCGCCGGATCCCACTTCACGTAGTTCACGATGACGAGATCGAGCCAGCCGTCGTTATCCGCATCGAAAAAGGCCGCTCCGACAGCCCAGCCCGTATGCGGAATGCCCGCTTTTGCCGTGACATCTTCAAAGGTGCCGTCGCCGCGATTGCGATAGAGAATGTTTCGGTCGACACCCGCCACGAACAGGTCAGCGAAGCCGTCATTATCGAAATCCGCCACCGCGGCAGCGATCGAAAAGCCGTCGCCCGCGACGCCGGCTTTCGACGTGACATCTTCAAACGTGCCATCGCCACGATTGCGGTAGAGTCGATTCCACCATTCGGCGCCCGTCTTGTGAAGCGCAGGTTGCGGAGCGCCGTTTGTTAGGAAAAGATCCGGGCGCCCGTCGTTATCGAAGTCGATAACGGCCAAACCCCCGGCCATGGTTTCAATCTGATGCTTCTCCGGCGTAGCCGAGTTGTGCAGGATTGCCGTGATTCCGCTGCGAGCCGATATATCTTCAAACCGGCTTTGCGCCGCTGACGCACTGGCGAGGAGGAAGAGGGCGAACCAACGCACCCTCTACCAATTTACTTTGAAGCCGAGCTGAATCTGGCGCGGGTAAACCGTGTTGCCGATCCAGGCGTTCGCCGGAATATACGTGCCGAAGTTCACGTCGGTCGGATTCGTGTTGTACGTGTCGTAGATATCCGTGAAATGATTTAGCAGGTTGAACGCTTCGGCTCGGAACTGGACGCTCAGGCGCTCGGTGATATGCGTGGTCTTGCTGAGCGAAGCATCCAGCGTAAGCGCGCTCGACATGCGAATCTGGCCGCTACGAAACGGGTTTACCGCGGGCGCATAGCTTGGCAGAATCATCCACGAGTAGGTCGACTGATCGGTGCCGCAGCCAGCATTGATGCTGTTCTGCAGCGGCTGGATGGACCCATCGTTGAACATCTGCAGCACGCACGGGCTCCAGCCGCGCACTTTGTAATCATGGAAGTTCGCCTTCACCGCCGGATCCTTCAACATGACTGCATTCTGCGGCAGGTTGGCCGGTATACCGGAATTCCATGCGAAGAACGCGGTCGTTTGCCAGCCGCTGATGAGCTTCCGCACAAACCCGTTGGCGCCGCTTCCCCAGCGCTGGCCGTCGCCGAACGGCAGTTCATAAACCGGCGTAATTTTGATCACGTGCGGACGATCCTGATAATAAAGCCCGCTCTGAACGATCCCTTTTTGCCAGTCGTTGAAGCCCCAGCTTTCAACCTGCTTCGAGAACGTGTAATTCGCATTCAACGTCAGGCCGCCGCGAAAGCGGTAGTTATACGTGGTCTGAAACGAATTGTAGTGCACCCAGCCGTCATTGCGGCCCAACTGATTGAGCCCGGTGAATTGCGGAAATGGCCGCAGCATCTGGTAACGGTCGACGGTCGGTGATGTGCCGAGTGTGGTGCCGGCAAACGGTGCGAGCCCAAAAAACGGATTCGGCACTTGCGCATTGCAATACGACGGACTGCCGCCTTCGAGCACGTTGCACCTCTGGCGATCAGCCAGACTGATGTCGTTGTAGGCGCCCGAACCAGCCTGTTCGCTGTTTGTCTCGAGATTCATGATGTAGTTTCCGACATATTTCAGCTCGAGGTAGGAAGCGCGCGTCACCTGATACTGGAAACCAAACGAAAACTGATTCGAGCTCGGCACTTTGAAATTAGGGTCGAACCAGCTAAAGCCGCGGCCCAGGTATGAATATTCTCCGAGCGAAGCTCCCGGCGGTGGATTGATGCCGTTCGGGTAGGGATTGGCAAGCACGTTCGGAATCGGCGTGCGGCCTCCGTCGAGGCTGGTCACCATTGGCGTGTTGTTGCTGAACCCGTTGTACTGCAGGTAGTCGTTAGTCGGGTTCAGGAAGTACCGGCCATAGCCGCCGCGCATTACGAGCTTATCGGTGATCTTGTACGCGAAGCCGACACGCGGTTGAATATTGTTCCAACGGATTCCCGAAGCGAGGCTGGATGTTCCATTCACTCCGGCAAATGTCATGCTGCCTTTCAAATCGGCGAGCTGCGGATACATCGCCAGATACTGCGGCGCAATCATATTCGACAGGGGATTCCGCGTGTTCGCCAGGAACTGCCCGTTCAGCCGGTTATGAATCTCATACGGCGGCAGGTTGTAATCCCAGCGCAAGCCAAGGTTCAGCGTCAGCTTCGGACTGACCTTCCAATCGTCCTGGAAAAACGGCGCAATGTACCACTGCTTGAAGAACGGATACGCCGGGTAGTTGGAACTCGGTGAACCGTCTGAAGTCGAGTTCTGATAGCCCAACAGGAATGACGCGTAGCTGTTTCCGCTGATGCCGTTCGGCTGCTGCCAGTCGTTCGACGTAAAGCTCCTGTCCACTTCAAAATTGAGAATGTTCCCGGTATCTCCGATCGCGTATTGATTCCAGCGCAAGTCGACGCCGGTATGTATCGAGTGTGAGCCCCAGACCTTCGTTATGTTTGTATTCAACGAATAATCGTCGGTCGTATTCTTGCCGAGATAGCGGCCGAGTGTCTGGTAGCCGTCTATATACCAGCGGCCGAAATAAGCCGGCTGCGGCAACTGCGAAATGAGTGACGGCGAAAGCCCGAGCTTTGCCAGATCGAAATCCGTGTTGTTTGCGCCCAGACCCTTTTCGATAAAGCGGTTGTACGAAGCGCGCAGGTTGAACACGAGCGTCGGATTGATGGTGCGCACCCAGTCGACCACATAGGCGTCGTTGATGCGCTGGAACGGCTGCTGACCGTCCTCGCCGGGGCCGATGATCCCATTCACGGCGCGGTACTCGGTGCGGTCGTTCGAGGCGTGGCGCATGAAGACGTGATCGCGATCGCCGAATTGCCAATCGAACTTCAGGATCAGGTTGTAAAACTTGTCAGTGTCGAAGTAATTCGAGATGCGCAGGTTATTAAAGGAGTAGCCGCTGCCTACGCTGGCCGTATTCGGAAGCGGCATGAACTGCGTCAATGCGGCAGCTACCGGGCTGATGCGATTTTGCGGAATCTTGTTGCCCGGAAACTGCTGGCGAGGGCTGATTTGTTTCCCATTTGCGTCGTATTTGGCGGTGAACGGATCGTAGATCTTGACTAATTGCCCGTTCGCATCGGTCAATTTACTGAAATCGCCCAGGCGCATATCGGGCTCCGGATAGCTGAGTGTAAGCGGATTCGGTGTGCCTTCCCGGTAGTTTTCGAAGCTGCCGAGGTAGAAAAGCTTCACCCGGCTGTCTTTCGGAAGCAGCTTCGGAATGTAAACCGGTCCCGAGACCTGGCCGCCATACTGATCGAGGTAATGCTCGACTTTGGGCGAACCGACTGCGTTGTTCTGGAACGTGTTCGCATCGAGTGGCGTCCGCCGCAGGAATTCCCAGCCGACTCCGTGAAATTGCGAGCCGCCGCTTTTCAGAATCGTATTGAAAATACCGCCGCTCGTATGACCGTACTGCGCATCGTAGGTATTCTGCTGGATGCTGAACTCCTGCACGGCGTCGACGATCGGCACGTACGCGATATTGTTGCTGCCCATCTGCGCGTTGTTCGGCGCGCCGTCGAGCAGAAATTCATTATTCGATTGCCAGCCGCCGTTAACCACCCACTGCGCGATGGCGCCGTTATCGAACGGACGCTGCCAAATTGAGGCGCCGGTGAACGTCACGCCCGACATCATGTTACCGAGCATGAATGGATTGCGGGCATTTAACGGTAGTTCGGTCACTTGCGTGGTATTGACGACACCGCCGCCGCTGGCCGATTGCGTATCGAGCAACTCCGCGTTCCCCGTTACCTCGACGGTTTGCGTGACTTCGCCGAGTTGTAAGGTGGCGTCGACGCCCGCAATCTGGCCGACGGTCAGCGTGAGCCGGTCGCGGACATACTGTTTGAAACCTTTCGAGGTAATCGTCAAGCGGTAATCGCCCGGCTGCAACAGCGGAATCGTATAACTCCCGGAATCGTTTGTCTTGGCGCTATGCGTTTCGTTATTGGCGAGATTTACGACCAGCACGTCGGCCTCGGGAATTGCTTTGCCGGTAGAATCGAGCACGTGCCCGGCTACGGTTGCGCGAAACTCCTGCGCCACTCCCGGAACCGCCAGCACGAGCGGCAGGCAAACGGCGATCGTTCGGAAAACGTTCGAAAGACTTTTTGGCAAACCTGAACCCCTTTACGCGCGTTGCGTGAGTGGAAGCAGGCGCACTCTTTACCAACCCCTGGCGCGCAAGCGCTTACGCAACGTATTGCGTCGATAATAATACTTCACTGCTAGAGTGTCAATAATCATTTCGGATGATTGCGACAGAGTAAACCAGGAGTTTTTACCGGGATCGGCGCTGTTCAGGCCGTTTACAGGAGGCTGATGATTTTGACTTTTAACGTATTGCCGTCGATATCGCCGGTTACGACCACGTGCAGGTTGTCTTTATCGGCAGAATCTTTGAGCATCTGAAGAATTTTCGCGTTGCCGGGATCTTCCAGGCGGAAATACTTCTTATCGCCGGTGATCAGGCCGTAAGCGTCGCGCTTGTAATTCTTCATCAGCGAGCAGCCGTGCTCGTCGCGCAGCGTTTTTTCGCGCCCGTTCTGCATCATCGAGGGAACGCAGTTCCAATCCGCGATCACGCCCTGCACTTGCGCCGCGCTCAAGGCAGCGGCACATCCCGAAAGTAAAAATGTCAAGAAAAGTTTCTTCAGCACACCGCTTCTCCCGGCGGCATTCGCGATACCCGAACGCTACTGTACTAGATTCCGTTTCAGGCAGGAGGAAAGGAAAATCCGCGCGCGGGACCTGCGCTTCTCAGGACCGAATGCGAAAATACCCTTTTGACCCGATTTGATGTGTCCTTCGATGCCGGCGCGGCTGAGAACCGGGTCGCATCCGGCGCGCATCACTTCTAGGGAACCGGGGAATGGCAGACGATCAACAATCGCAAAGCGATCAGGAAAGCGGACGAGGACGCACGGAGGAGCGGAAAGCGAGCGAGCGAAAGAGGAAGCAGCAGGATCCGCGCCGTAAGCGCACCGCCCGCCTGGTTGCCTTGGCGGTTCTCGTCGTGGCTTTGATCGCGGCGATTCCGATCTGGGCATATTATTCGGTTCGCGAATCCACCGACGATGCGCAAGTGGACGGGCACCTGATACCAATCAGCCCGCGCATTGCCGGCACGATTTTGACCGTGCTGGTAAATGATAACCAGCCGGTAAAGGCCGGGCAGGAGCTGGTGCGGCTTGATCCAGCGGACTTTCGGGTGGCGCTGGCGCAAGCGGAAGCGAACCTGGCGAACGCACAGGCGAGCACACAGGAATCAGAAGTAAATCTTCCGTTGACGAATATCAATACCCGCTCGCAAGTGAGCACCAGCTCGGCGCAGGTGGAAGAAGGCCGCGCAGGCGTGGCTTCGGCAGAGCAGGCGGTGAATGTAGCGCGCGCGCGCGTCAGCTCGGCGAACTTCGCCCTGGCGCAGGCGCAGGCAAACTATACCAAGTCGCAAAACGATCTGGCGCGCTATCGCGACCTGGTAGCCAAGGATGAAATCTCCAAGCAGGATTACGACGCTGCAGTAGCTGCGGCTACAGCCAGCGGCGCGCAGGTCGATTCTGCCAAAGCGGCGATTGCCGAGGCGCAGCACACGCTCGATCAGGCCGGTGCGCAACTGGCTCAGGCGCGGGCGCGGCTGGCTTCGGCGCTGGTGGTCGAGCGGCAGAACCGGGAGCTGCGCCCGAACCAGGTAGCAGTCAGCCAGGCACAGTTCCAATCCGCGCAGGCGCAGGTACGCCAACAGCAAGCGAACCTGGAGCAGGCGAAACTCAACCTGGGTTATACGATCATTCGCGCGCCTGTCGATGGCGTGGTCAGCCGGAAAAACGCAGAGCCCGGGATGCATGTTTCGGCCGGACAGCAGATCATGGCGCTGGTACCTCTCGACGATGTCTGGGTGACCGCGAATTTCAAGGAAACGCAACTACGCAAGATGCGTGTGGGGCAGAAAGTCGAGATCCAAGTCGACACATACGGCAGCAGCCGTACGTTCCGCGGCCACGTGGACAGCATCGCCGCGGCGAGCGGAGCGCGCTTCAGCCTGCTGCCGCCCGAAAACGCAACCGGCAATTTTGTGAAGGTAGTGCAGCGCGTGCCGGTAAAACTGGTGCTCGAGCCGGGTGAGAACCGCGAGCATCTGCTGCTGCCCGGGATGTCGGTCGTGCCCACCGTGTTCCTGAACAGCGGCACAAACAACGCGTATTAGCCGCAAAAACGAACACTACTTTTGTTTTTGCCAGACGCGCACCCAGTCGACGACTAGTTGCTGCGGAAACTGAGTCGTGCCGTCCGGATTGCCGGGCCAGTTGCCGCCTATGGCCAGATTCAGCAGCAAAAAAAACGGGTGGTTGTAAACCCAGTGTGTACCGGGCGGCAGATCCCGTGGTGTAACCGTCGCGTACGCCTTGTCATCGAGCAGGAATGTGATGGAGTCGGATGACCATTCGACTGCATAGACGTGAAAATTCTCGGATAGCGGGGCGCCGTTTGCGAGCGTAGCGGAATGGCCGATGCCGTTGCCGCCTGAATAACCGGGCCCGTGAATCGTGCCGTGCACAATCGACGGCTCCTTGCCGATGTTCTCCATCACGTCGATTTCGCCGCAGGCGGGCCAGTCGACAGTTTTGATATCTTCGCCGAGCATCCAGAACGCAGGCCAGATCCCCTGGCCATGCGGGATTTTCATGCGCGCCGCAATCTTGCCGTATTGAACCGTGTACTTACCTTGCGTTTTGATGCGCGCCGAAGTGTATTTTCCTGAATTGCTTTTGAGAGCGCGGATAACGAGATGGCCGGCGCCGTCCTGCGCTACGTTATGCGGTTTGTCGGTATAGACTTCGAGCTCATTATTGCCCCAACCGCCGCCGCCGAGATCGTAGACCCATTTTGCCGGATCGGGCGGCGTGCGCCGGGCAGCATTGAATTCATCGCTCCAGACCAGCTTCCAGTCCGCAGCTCGGACAGGCAGAACGGCGATAAGCAGAAGAAACAAGCGAAGGCGCATCGGTTCGACGATATCAGCATTCGGGCATGCGTTCGGATACGATGACACTTCACTATGTCGACATTCGAAAAGCTTGCGGAGCGCTATCGCATCGAGCACGGCGGCAAATTCCGCCTGAAAGACTTCGATCCCGGCGATACGGGCGGCATTCCATCCGAGGAGGAGGCGCACGAACTGCTGGCTCAAAGCCTCAAATTGCTGCGCGACCGCCAGGAAAAGCTGTATGCGCAGGAACAATGGGCGGTGCTCCTCATTCTGCAGGGCATGGATGCGGCCGGCAAAGACAGCCTGATCAAGCACGTGATGTCGGGCGTGAACCCGGTGGGCTGCGAGGTCGTCTCCTTTAAGCAGCCATCGAACGAGGAACTGCGCCACGATTTTCTCTGGCGTACTGCTGCCCGTCTGCCCGAGCGCGGCCGCATCGGCATTTTTAACCGCTCCTACTACGAGGAAGTCCTCGTCGTGCGGGTTCATCCGGCGGTGCTTGCGAACGAAAAGATTCCGAAATCGCTGGTATCGGAAAAGCGAATCTGGCGCGAGCGGTTTGAAGACATTTGCGCATTTGAACGATACCTCGCGCGCAACGGAACCGCGGTGCGGAAGTTCTTCCCGTATCTTTCCAAAAAGGAGCAGAAGAAACGGTTCCTGGAACGCATCGAAACGCCAAGCAAGAACTGGAAATTCGAGCAGCAGGATGTGGAAGAGCGGAAGTTCTGGCCGGCGTACATGCGAGCATACGAGGACATGATCCGTAACACGGCGACCAGTCACGCGCCCTGGTATGTCGTTCCGGCGGACCACAAATGGTTTACACAGCTTGTCGTCGCCGCTGCGGTAGTCCAGACGCTGGACGAACTGCATCTGAATTTTCCGAAGCTCACGGGCGAGAAGCTGAAAGAGCTAAAAAGAGCGCGGACTGCACTCGAACACGAAAAACACTGAAATTTGCGGAAAAATTCGCGATAAAGCTCATAAGGCACCACCGTATGCGCTTTCACCCGAAATTACTGTTACTCCTGATCTGTCCGGCGATTTATGCGCAGCAAAGCGCGCCCCCCGGCCAGCCAACCGACCCGTCGGCATGGAGCACCAAGACAATTGAGTTGAAGTATATCGACCCCGAGCAGTTGCGCAGCCTCTACGCCGGCCAATCCTACGTCATGGAAGCGAACCGCGAGTTGAAGGTCTTGAAAGTCAACGGCCCGCAGTCGTTTCTCCAGGAAGTGGAGGATGCGGGGAAACGGCTCGATGTTCCGCCTCCCGCACCGGCCAACATCCAAGTGACCGTTTATCTTCTGGCAACGGCTGCCCAGGCGCCCTCTGCCGCGGAATTACCGGCCGATCTGAAAACGATCGATGCGAGTTTGAAGGGTCTGGCCAGCTCGCAATCTCTTCGTTTGGCCGACAGCCAGGTGCTCCGCTTGCGTGAGGGACAGCCGGGCGAGCTGCGCCTGACCGATTCGAAGGCGGCGGGCGGTCCGGCATTGACGCGGATTCGCGTACAAGCGGCCGTAGCCGGGACCGATCCGAAAGCGAACCGCATCAGCCTGGATGGCGTGCGCTGCTGGGTGACAAAACCGGCCGGGCAGCCGAATACGCCGGCTCCCATGCCAGCCGGCGATGGCGATTTTGTCGCGAATATCGACCTGGTTCCGAACCAGCCGGCGGTGCTGGCGGAAGCCGGCACGGAAAAGCCGCTGGTGCTAGCCGTGCGGGCGACGGTGATCCGCTGAACAGGAATTTTGCCCGCGGCCTCGGTCTGCTTTTACGCGGGTTGCGGGCTTTCGCCGCCCAATAATCCCGGTACCGGGCTCGGGTGCGGCGCGATGACCGTTCCTCCGTCGGGCGGCGGCGTAGTTGGCGTCTTCGGCGTGCTTCCCAGCTTCTGCAACTGCTTGCCGTTGATCAGGTCAAGCACTTCGTTGCCGTCCAGCACTTCGCGCTCGAGCAGCGCTTCGGCGATCCGCTGTAGCGCGTCAGAACGCTCCTGAATGATCTGCTTCGCAGTATTGTAGCCGTCTTCGACCAGCTTCCGGACCTGCTGGTCGATCCGGATTGCGGTCTCCTCACTGTAGTCGCGGTGCTGGGCGATCTCGCGTCCGAGGAAGATCTGCTCGTCCTTTTTGCCGAAGCTCAAAGGTCCAAGCTCGCTCATACCCCATTCGCAGACCATCTTGTGCGCCATTTCAGTGGCGCGCTCGATGTCGTTACCGGCGCCGGTGGTCATCTGATCAAGGAAAAGCTCCTCGGCAATGCGCCCACCCATCAGGATCGCGAGCCGCGCCTGCAGGTCTTTCTTGTCGTGCGACAGCTTATCGTCGATCGGCAACTGCATCGTCAGGCCCAACGCCATGCCCCGCGGGATGATGGTGACTTTGTGCAGCGGATCGGCATGCTCGAGCAGCGCCGCGACAATCGCGTGACCGGCTTCGTGGTACGCCGTCATCCGTTTTTCTTTATCGCTGATAATCATGCTCTTGCGTTCGACGCCCATGAGCACTTTATCTTTCGCCAGCTCGAAATCGAATTGCGTGACGACCTTGCGGTTCTGCCGGGCCGCCACCAGCGCCGCTTCGTTTACCAGGTTCGCCAGATCGGCTCCTGCGAAGCCCGGCGTACCGCGCGCGATAACGGACAAATCGACATCGTCGCCGAGCGGCGTTTTCTTGGTATGAACCTTCAGGATGCTCTCGCGCCCGCGCACATCGGGCCGGTCGACGACTACGCGCCGGTCGAAACGTCCGGGCCGCAGCAGGGCTGGGTCGAGCACGTCGGGTCTATTTGTGGCTGCCACTAAGATGACGCCTTCGTTCGATTCGAAGCCGTCCATTTCCACCAACAATTGATTCAGCGTCTGCTCGCGCTCATCATGGCCGCCGCCTAAGCCAGCGCCGCGATGCCGTCCGACGGCATCGATTTCATCGATGAAGATGATGCAGGGCGCGTTCTTTTTACCTTGCTCGAACAGGTCGCGGACGCGGCTCGCGCCCACGCCGACGAACATTTCCACGAAATCCGAGCCCGAAATCGAGAAGAACGGCACGTTCGCTTCGCCCGCAATCGCACGCGCCAGAAGCGTTTTACCGGTTCCCGGAGGCCCGATCAGCAGCACGCCCTTCGGAATGCGACCGCCGAGTTTTTGAAATTTCTGCGGTTCGCGCAGAAATTCGATGATTTCCTGCAGCTCTTCTTTGGCCTCTTCGACGCCTGCGACGTCCTTAAACGTCACCTTCTTCTGTTGTGACGAATGTAACCGGGCCCGGCTCTTACCGAAGCTGAGCGCCTTGTTGCCGCCGCTCTGCATCTGGCGCATCATGAAAATCCAGAGTCCGAGGAGAATCAGCACGGGAACGGCGTTGAAAAGAATGCTGATCCAGCCACTGCCGGTCGAATCCTTCCAGGTCCACTTGACGCCCTTCTCCTGCGCCATCTTGTAGATATCGGGATAATTCGGAGGAATTACTGTATGGAACTGGCGAGAAACGCCGTTTTCGACCAGTGTGCCCTGTACGTCCGTTCCTGTAATATTGGCTTCTTTGACTTTGCCGTCCTGGATAGCGGTAACGAACTCCGAAACCGACAGGTTCTGGGGCGCCGGGCCTCGACCCGTCTTGACGGCCATATAGACCAGCACGACCGCGCAGATAATGACCACCCAAAACACCGCGGTCTTTACATTTGAACTCATGAACTCACCTTCTTCTGGCTTGCTGCTTGCCAGACCCGGACGCAGAAATCCGGTACTGCTCCCTCATCTTTTAAGACGTCAATTGAGTCGCTTTCGATTCATTGACCCTGTTCCGGCCGATAAGTCAGCCGCAAAGCCTGCTGCTCGCCCGCCCCGGCAGCGAATCGGGCTGCTACGCCAAATTGCCGCGCCCAGGCGATTTCCCCGTTGCACACCAATACCGGCCAATGGCGCCGTTCCCACAATTTAATGTGGTGTTCCTGGAACAATTTCTTGATCTTTTCTGCCGTCCGATGTCCGCGACGAAGCAGCTCGTCTCCCGGTTCCCAGTTGCGAACCAGAAACGATCCCTTCCATAGCGCCTCGCCAGCCAAGCAGACGTGCTCGACCCCGCTCTCCCGCTCTTTCTTGAACGTATCACAAACGGAAGTCTCGGGTCCGATTCGCTCGATGCAAATCTCGCCTGCCCCGGCAGGAAGACGGCATAGCGAACCGAGACTCAGTTCCCGGCGGTAGCCGCGCTCGTCTTCGCCCAGCCTGCCCGGGGGCATGAGCAACAAGGTATCGAACGAGCGCAGGGCATCCGCGCCCGGTACGAGCACCCGGTCGTGTCCCTCGGTCGATTCGCATAAGGCCAGAACGGCTTCTACGTGCTCGAAATCCAAACCCCTCATTTTTGCCGAACGAACTTCGGCCAGCGCCCGGCGTATCAGTCGCCGTCGGAGAGCCAGGTGTAGTCCGGAGATATCGTGAATTTGAAGGAACGAACCCAAACGGGTTCGTTTGGCAAAAACAGCATATAGTCTTTCAACCTGTTCATTCCAATAGTCTTCCTCGGCCTGAGCGAGCTGCGCCGTGCCGGCGAGAACAGGTTCCAGATTGGGGTTGAAGTCGCGCGTGAGCGCCGGCATAAGCTCGTTTCGAAGCCGGTTGCGGGTAAACTGCGGGCCGGCATTGGAAGAGTCCTCGCGCCAGGCGAGCCCTTGTTCCCGCGCCCACTCCCGGATTTCCGACCGGCTTACCGAGAGCAATGGCCGGATAAAGCCTTCCGGGGTGATGAAGCGCATCGCGGCCATGCCAGTCGGTCCGGTACCGCGCAGAAAGCGATGCAGGACGGTTTCGGCCTGGTCGCTGCGGGTATGGCCGAGGGCGACGCGGTCTAATCCTTGGGAAAGAAAGAATTCGCGCCGGAGCCGCCGCGCCTCCTGCTCCAGGTTGCCCGCGCCGGGTTTGAGGCGCGCGCTCACAAAGGCCAGTCCGGCTGCCTCGGCCAGCCCGCTCACAAATTGTTCTTCTTCGTCCGATTCCGCGCCGCGCAGGCCGTGATTGACGTGCAGAACGGTCAGCTTCACCGGGAAGCCCTTCAGAATTTCAAGCAGCACGACGGAATCGGCGCCGCCCGACACGGCCACGCCGACACGGCTTCCCTCGGGCAGCATGTTATAACGAGCTATGATTTTTCGGACTTCGCCGGCTAATTTGTCTGCCAAAGTTCGATTTTAGGTCGCCCATACGATCCGAATGCGTCTGAACCCTCCTCTTACACAAGAACACCTGTATCAACTCTCATCTGAAATCAAGATTCTGCTGATGGATGTCGACGGCGTCCTCACCGACGGGCGCCTGTATCTTGTGCCCGATCGCGACGGCAGGATGGTCGAGACGAAGGGCTTCGATTCGCAGGACGGCATCGGCCTGCGCTGGCTCGAATGGTTCCACATCGCCACCGGCGTCATCAGCGGGCGCGAATCGCCGGCTACGGCGGAACGCGCTCGCCAGGTGGGAATGCGATGGGTCATTCAGGGACACATCGAGAAGATTCCGCTGCTCGAGCAGATTCTGGCAGAGGCGAAGACCGACCCGAAGTATGTCGCTTACATCGGCGACGATTTGACGGACGTGGTCATTATGCGGCGCGTGGGCCTGTCTTTCGCAACCGCGAATGCGCGCGAGGAAGTCAAGCGTTCGGCGATGGCGGTGACGGACGCTGCTGGCGGCTCGGGCGCTGTGCGGGAGGTCATCGAGCTCCTGATGAAAGCGCAGGGCCACTGGGAAGGGCTGCTCAAGAAATACGAGGTCACGATTTGAGCGATACGTCGCCCGGCAAGGTCGGTCTGCTGATCCGGACGGTCAGCGGGCCGGGCGTGCTGTACCAGTTGACCGGGGCCATTGCGCATCATAACGGCGACATCCGCTCGGTATCGATTGTGGAAGACCGGCCGGCCGAGACGCGCGTCTATTTCGAGTTCGAACTGCCCGGTTCGCTCGATGCGCTGCTCGAGGAGATTAAGGAGCTGCCGGTGGTGCGCCTGGTCGAGCCGGTCGAGTCGCTGCAGCAGATCTACGGCAAGCGGATCATTATCATGGGCGGCGGTGCGCAAGTGGGGCAGGTCGCGCTCGGGGCGATTTCGGAAGCAGACCGGCACAACATTCGCGGCGAGCACATTTCGATCGACACAATTCCGCTGGTGGGCGAAGCCACGCTGGCAGCCGCGGTGCGCGCGGTACGGCGGCTCACGCGCGTGAGGGCGCTGGTGTTGGCCGGATCGCTGATGGGCGGCGAGATCGAAGCGGCCGTGCGCGAGGTCCGTTCGGATGGCCTGCTTGTCATCAGCCTGAACATGGCGGGCAGCGTACCGGATGCGTCGGACCTGGTGGTGACCGATCCGGTGCAGGCGGGAGTGATGGCGGTAATGGCGGTGGCAGAAACCGCAAAATTTACGATCGAGCGCTTGAAGCGGCGCGTTTTTTGATTCTGTCGCGCCAGGCCCGCGATCCTTTCGGCATAATAGAGGCCATGAGCGTCGCCTCAAGCGATTCGTACATCGAGCGGATCACAATCGAACCCGGTGTACGCTCAGGTCAGCCGATCGTTCGCGGGACACGAACCACTGTCGCCGACATCCTAGGCTGGTTGGCGTCTGGAGCTCCCGAGAGCGAGATATTGAACGACTATCCCTGGCTGCGCCCGGAAGACATTAAGGCCGCACTGGCGTATGCCGCTCGCGAGCTGCGCCAGCGTGACGCGCGTTGAAGCTTCTCCTTGACTTCAATCTCGCAGCGCGCCTGGTTGATTTCATCGCCGACTTATTTCCGGAAAGCGTACATCTTCACACGCTTGGTTTTGCCGGCGAAGTTCCGGACGAGGTCATCTGGCGCTATGCACGGGAGAACGGTTTCGCGATTCTCACATGCGACCGCGATTTTTTGGAGCTGGCCAACCGCTTCGGTCAACCGCCGAAAATAATTCGTCTCGATAACATGAATTACCGGAGCCGCGTAGCGGCCGAGCTGATCCGGAGCCATGCCATCCTGATCTCCGAATTTGCAAACAACGATCGGCCAGTGCTGGTTCTCCGGGCCAAAGAGAAACTATAAACGCTACATGGCGCGCCTTTGCTGCTGTTCGGTGGCCAGCGCGCGTTCGGCTTCGCGCGCTGCGATGAGCGCGTCGGGAAGCCGGACGCTCCGGTAAATCACTGCCGCGAGCACCGCGCCGATCAGCGGCGCGACGATGAATAGCCAGAGTTGTGCGAGCGCCCAACCACCAACGAATAACGCCGGGCCGATGCTGCGCGCCGGATTGACGGACGTATTCGTCACCGGGATGCCGACCAGGTGGATGAGCGTGAGAACCAGACCGATGGCAAGCCCGGCGAAGCCGACCGGCGCCTTGACGTCGGTCGCTCCGATGATGGTGAAGACGAGAAAAAACGTGAGGATGATCTCGGCCAATAAAGCGGCGAGCAGACCGTAGTGGCCGGGGGAGTGGTCTCCGAATCCGTTGGCGGCGAAACCGGAGACGGCGGGCGAGTATCCACCCGGCACGCCCGAAGCAATGGCGAGCAGTAATGCGGCGGCAAGGGTCGCACCGGCAATTTGCGCGATCATGTATCCCGGCACGAGTCGGGCTTCGAATTTCCGACTCAAGAACAATCCGAGCGTGACGGCCGGATTCAGATGACAACCCGAAATGGGGCCGATGGCGTAGACCATCACCAGTAGAGACAGACCGAAGGCAAAGGCCACGCCGAGATAGCCGACTCTATCGCCGGCCAGCACCGCCGTTCCGCAGCCGCCAAAGACCAACACGAACGTACCGATCACTTCCGCGAGGTAGCGATTCATATGCACCCTTTCCGAGAGCTTTCAATTCTATGTCCGGGTGCAGCCGTTGGCTTTATTTTTTCTGCTACTGGTGGTTGGAAGCGGAGGCGCGCCGGCGGCGTATGCCAAAGGCGCCCGTGAACAACGACGCAACGCCGAGCAGGGCGAGGCTGCCAGGCTCCGGCGTGGCGGTCAGCGATCCGAAGAGGCCATGATCTTCCGGCGCGCCGTTCGGACCCGGGATACCGGCGGTGAAGTAGAGCTTATTGGGATCCTGGTTGAACGATCCGTTGCCGAAGCTCAAACCCCAAAGGCCCGCAATTGAGATCGGGGCGCCGTGTGGATCGTCGACGGTGCCGATAAACGCGCCGTTCGACGGATCGTAGGCGTTGATCGTGCCATCGCCGAAGTTCCCGACCAGCAGATCGCCGCCGAATGGACCAAACTTGGAAGGCGCAAGCACCAGGCCCCAGGGCGAATTCAGCGCGCCGTTCGAAGCGAAACGGCTGATGAGGGTGCCGTTGGGATCGAAGACATCAATGAAGCCGTTGCCCGGGCCGGGGACATCGTCTTCGTGCGCGACATCCTGCTTGGCGTAGGTGACGTACAGATTACCGTTGATGTTTTGAATATTGAAGGGCGCGAAACCGGCCGGCAGCGTGCTGTCGGTGAAAGCGCCGGCGGCCAGTGCGACGGGCTGAAAACTCGAATTGAAGACATCGACCCGGCCCAGGCCGAAATTTGAGGCGTACAGCATGTCGCCCGACGCCGTGCTGGCGGTGGCGAGGCCTTTATAAACCGAGCCGGACGGCGAGGTCGCCTGCAGCACTGCATTCGCGCCGCCGGACCAGGAGGAGAGCGTGCCATCTTCGGTCGAGAAAATGAAGTGCGCGCCGCCGAAGCTGCTCGAGCCGTTAAAAATGATGCCGGTGGGAGCGGCGGGTCCGGAACCTCCGGCCGGAGGCGGGATTGTGACCGTGATCGGCAGTGCAGCGCCTGAGCCGTTGTAGACGGTTGCCACGCCGGCGTGATTATCGGCGATCCAAAATGGCGTGCTGGGACCGGCGGCAAGGCCCCACGGATTCACGAGGTTCGAATCGAGGTGCTGCGCCATCCCGGGCAGATCGGAGGTGAGGTTGGCCTGCACAAAGGTACCGACGCTTGCAGCCGGTAGAGATGCACTACTCAAAAGCAGAAGACTAGAAAGCGAAAGAAATGTTCGCATCGACAGAGTCCTTTCCTGAAACACCAATTCCGAGTCTGGCTCCGTCCTGCTAAGAGAGCGTTTGCAGGCTGTAAAAGATTTGTAAATAAGGCCGCGGCTACGCGCGGAGCGCCGCCTGCAGTGCATGTACTTCTTCTTGGCTCCCGATGATAAAAGGGGTGCGCTGGTGAATCGTGCAGGGCTGAATTTCCAGGATGCGGCGGCTGCCGTCGATGGCCATGCCGCCGGCTTGCTCGGCGATAAACGCGAGTGGATTGGCTTCGTACAGCAAGCGCAATTTGCCCTGCGGATGGGTGGCGGTCGGGGGATAGAGAAAGACGCCGCCTTTGAAAAGAGTGCGATGAAAATCGGCGACAAGCGAGCCGATGTAGCGCGAGCTGTACCTGCGGCCGAACTCGCCCGAGCGTAAGCGCGCGAGGAAGGATTGATAGGGCGCAGGAAAACTATTCGCGTTGGCTTCGTTAACGGAATAAATATTGCCGTGCTCGGGCATGCGGAGGTGGTCGTGGCTGAGCACGTAGGCGCCGATCGCGGGATCGAGCGTAAAGCCGAAGACGCCGCTGCCCGTTGTATAGACCAGGATGGTGGAAGGGCCGTAGACGACGTACCCCGCCGCTACCTGCTGCAAGCCAGGCTGAAGGACGGCAGACTGGAAATCGAGCTCGGGCGGGCGGCGGAAGATTGAAAAGATCGTGCCGACGTTCACGTTGACATCGATATTGGACGAGCCGTCGAGCGGATCGAAGACAATAACATATTCGCCGGCGCCCTGTTCGCGATCGAAGGTGATGGGCTCTTCGTTTTCTTCCGAGATGAGCGCGGCGACGCTGTCGCGGAGACCCAGGCAATGCAGCAGCGCTTTGTTGGCGTAGACGTCGAGCTTTTGCTGTGCTTCGCCCTGCACATTGACTTCTCCGGCGTCGCCGAGCAGATCGAGAAGACCGGCGCGGCGGATTTTAGCTTCCGTCATCTTGGTAGCGAGCGTGATGCCGGAGAGCAGCCAGGAAAACCGGCCGCGCGCTTCGGGAAAGCGCGCCTGCTCATGCAAAAGGTGCTGCTGGACGGTGGTGATCATGGCTCGCGGGTTATGCTCAAAAGCGCTGGCTCATTACGCGCGTGAGGATTTCTCTATTCATCACTTGCTATAACGATACGCTGTTTCCCGAGACCGGGAAAGCAGTGGTGGCAGTGCTCGAAAGGCTGGGTCACACAATCGATTTCCGGCCCGCGCAGAGCTGCTGCGGGCAGATGCATTACAACACAGGCTACCAGAGGGAAGCGTTGCCGCTTTTGAAGAATTTTGTCGACGTATTTGCCGATGCGGAAGTGGTTTGCGCGCCTTCTTCCTCGTGTGTGGCTATGATTCGTGAGCATTATCCGAAGATGGCACGGCAGACAGGCGACGAGCAGCTTGAAAAGAGTGTTGTTGAGCTCGTGCCGCGCGTGCTCGAGTTTTCCGAGTTGCTGGTGGACAAGCTTCGCGTAACGGATGTCGGCGCGTTTTATCCGCACGCCGTAACGCTGCATCCTTCGTGTCACGGGCTGCGGTCGCTCGCGCTGGGCGACAAGCCGCGGCGCTTATTGGAAAGCGTGCGCGGATTAACGCTGATCGATTTGCCGGAGGCGGAGCAATGCTGCGGCTTCGGCGGGACCTTCGCGATCAAGAACGCAGAGGTCTCGGCGGCAATGCTTTCGGACAAAATCCGCGCCGTGCTCGATACGGGCGCGGAAGTATGTACGGCCACCGATAACTCTTGTCTGATGCATATCGGCGGCGCGCTGAGCCGGCAGCGAACTGGCGTGAGATGCGTGCATCTGGCGGAAATTCTGGCGGCGCGCGGATGAACGTGCGAGTGGGACACGCCGCGGAGGCGCCCAGCTTTCCCGAAGCGGCCAAAAAGCTTGTGGCTGATACCCAGTTGCGGCATAACGTGCGTCATGCAACAAATGTGATCCGCCGCAAGCGCGCCAGAGTTGTTGACGAGCTGCCGGATTGGGAAGAACTGCGCGAAGCCGCACATGCGATCAAAGAGCACACGCTAAGGCATCTCGATTTTTACCTGGAACAGTTTGAGCAGAAGTGCACGGCAGCAGGCGGACGTGTTCATTGGGCGCGGGATGCGAGCGAGGCGAATGCGATCGTCATCGACCTGATCCGCAGCCATGGCGAAACGGAAGTAATCAAGGTCAAAACCATGACCTCGGACGAGACGGCGTTGAATGAAGCGCTTACGGCGTCCGGCATTACACCGTTTGAAACGGACCTGGCGGATCTGATTGTGCAGCTTGGCGAGGACCGGCCGTCGCATATCGTGGTGCCGGCGCTGCACCGCAACAAGATGGAGATCCGGCAGATCTTTCTCGAGAAGATGAAGCTGGAGGAATTGGGCGATAAGCCGGAGGATTTGACGGCAGCAGCGCGGCGTTATCTACGAGAGAAATTTTTGAATGTGAGAGTTGGGATAACGGGCGCGAATTTCGCGATTGCAGAGACGGGCTCGGTGGTAGTGGTCGAATCGGAGGGCAACGGGCGCATGTGCGTGACGCTGCCGCGCGTGCTCATCTGCCTGGTAGGGATTGAGAAGATCATTCCGCGGTTCGAGGACCTGGAAGTGTTTTTGCAGGTTCTGCCGCGCTCGGCGACAGGCGAGCGCATGAATCCCTACAACTCTATCTGGACCGGAGTGGCGGCGAGCGATGGGCCGCAGGAATTTCATGTCGTCCTGCTCGATAACGGGCGAACCAATGTGCTGCGCGATGCGGAGGCCCGCGAAACGCTCGATTGTATTCGCTGCGGAGCGTGTTTGAATGCGTGCCCGGTGTACCGGCAGACGGGTGGGCATGCGTATGGGTCGGTTTATAGCGGACCCATCGGCGCGATTCTGACGCCGCAGTTGCAGGCGATGCAACACTCGCAGTCGCTACCGTATGCGTCATCGCTGTGCGGCGCCTGCTATGAAGTGTGCCCGGTGAAGATTAACATTCCGGAGATCCTGATTCATTTGCGGGCGAAGGCGGTGGAGCAGGGATATGAGCCGCTGCCGGAGCGCGTGGCAATGAAAGCGGCGGCCTTTGCGTTGCGCTCGGGCACGCGGCTCGAAGTTGCGCAGAAACTGGCGCGCGCGATGCAGATTCCGTTTGAGCGCGACGGACAGTTGCATCATCTGCCGGGCATGCTGGCAGGGTGGACGGCGGTTCGCGATCTGGAAGCGATACCGAAGCAATCGTTCCGTGAATGGTGGGCCGAACGTGAGTAGCGCGCGAGAAGAGATACTGGCCCGTATTCGCGCAACGAACGGGGAGGCGGGTTCACGCGAGCCGGAATACGCGGCGATTGCACGATGTTATCGGCAAACGGGAACGCTCAGCAGAGAAGAGCGAATTACGTTGCTGAGGGACCGCCTCGACGACTATGGCTGCGATGTACACAGATGCGTTGAGGAGGAAATCGCAACGCATGTAGATGACATCCTGGGCGCGCGCGGAAAGAAACGCCTACTCATTACGCCGGAAATTCCGGCAGAGTGGCTACCGGCGAATTATGAATTTGTTGACGGCAGCGGCTTGAATCCTCACGAACTGGATCGCACCGAAGGCGTGCTGACGCGCTGTGCGCTGGCGAGCGCAGCCACAGGAACCATTGTGCTGCGGCACGCGGCGGAGACAGGCCGGCGCGCGATGACACTCGTTCCGGATTATCATCTGTGCATTGTTTTTGAGAATCAGGTAGTGGAACTGGTCCCCGAGGCGATTCGCCGGATACGGGCGTACGCGCAAGCGCCGCTGACCACAATTTCAGGGCCTTCGGCGACGAGCGATATCGAGATGACGCGTATACAGGGTGTGCACGGGCCGCGGACACTCGATGTTTTGATAGTGAGATGAAGCGTATCTGTTTTGTGCTGCAAGTGCGGCCGGAGCGGCTCGAGGAATACAAGGAACGGCATCGCGCGGTATGGCCCGAGATGCAGCAGGCCCTGCGAGAGACGGGTTGGGGCAATTATTCGCTTTTTTTGCGGCCGGATGGATTACTGGTTGGATATCTCGAGACGGACGATTTCGAAAAAGCGCGGCGCGGGATGGCGGCGCTCGATGTAAACAGCCGCTGGCAGAGCGAGATGAGCGGGTTTTTTCTGAATCCGCCCGGCGTTGCGCCCGATCAGGCGATGAAGCCGCTCGAAGAAGTCTTTCACTTGCCCTGAACGATCCCGGAGGATTCGTCGATCGTCACGAAACGATTGGCGGCTAGGTTTGTAAACTGCTGTTGTTTCCCGCTCGGCCATTCGACTTCGATCCGCGTGGCCTTGCGGTCCTGCTTCAAGCCGAAAGTGAGCGCGAGATCGCTCTCGGAACAATAGCTCGAACCGCTGTGCACAGTCTGCCATTGCTTTCCCGAGGCGCTTTCCACGCGCACGACAGCTCCGAGTCCGCTGCGATTCGATTTGCGGCCGACAAGGCGCACTACGATCCAGTTGTTTTTGTTGCCGCCATCGTTGCGGAACAAAATAGCGGGACCGTTATTGGTGTTGATGAGGATATCGAGGTCGCCGTCGTGATCGTAATCAGCGTATGCTGCGCCGCGGCCGACAATCGGACGGCTGAAATCGGGGCCAACTGAGTTACTCGCATTTTCGAAGCGGCCGCCGGTGTTGTGAAAGAGCAGCGGAGTCTGGGCGTATTCGAGATTCGGCGAGAATTTGTGAATCTCGGGTTCGAGATGCCCGTTCGCGGCGAAGATGTCGAGCCAGCCATCGAGATCGTAGTCGAAGAAAAACGTGCCGAATGTCAGGCTGCGCAAGCTGGCTCGTCCGATGGGGCCGCCCGGCGCTCGGTCGACGAAGAGCCCGTTGCCCTCGTTGTGGTAGAGCGCCATCATTTGATTGGCGAAATTGCCGATGACAAGATCGGGGCGGCCGGATCGATCGAAATCGGCCGCGTCCGTGCCCATGCCGCCGCGGGCGGTGCCGTCTTCCGAATAGGCGACGCCCGCCTGCACCGCGCCTTCGGTAAAAGTTCCATTGTGGTTGTTGCGATAGAGCTTGTTCGGCTGAGTATCGTTGGCGACGAAGACGTCGGGCCAGCCGTCACGGTCGTAATCGAAGATCGTGATACCGAGCGATTTGCTGGTAGAGTCACTTAGACTCGCTTTGCTTGTAACGTCTGCAAATTTCCCGGCGCCGAGATTGTGATAGAGCTTCAGACTCTTACCTGTGTACGCTTCGGGCGTGCAATAGGATTTCGTTTTGCCGTCCATCGAACAGCGTTTATCGGTCTTCGGAGTCCATTCCACATAGTTCGCAACGAGAAGATCGGCCTTGCCGTCGCGATCGTAGTCGAACCAGGCGGCGCTCGTTCCGAAGTTTGCGTTGTGAATGCCGCTTGATGCAGTTACATCGCGGAAATGGCCGCGGCCTTCGTTATGAAACAGATGATCGCCTTCCAGAGCGGTTATGTAGATATCGGGTGCGCCGTCGTTGTTGTAATCGGCAACCGCCACACCCATGGCGTAGAGTTGAATGCCCAGGCCGCTCGCGCGCGTTACATCCGTGAATGTGCCGTTGTGATTGTTGTGATAAACGGCCGGCAGATATTTTTTACTGTTGTCCCAATCGTGGTTGTTGAGCAGCAGAATGTCGGCCCAGCCGTCGCCGTCGATATCAACGAAGGCGCAGCCGGAACCGAGCGATTCGGGCAGATACTTCTTTCCTTCTGCGCCGCTGTGATGGAGGAAACGAATTCCCGCTTGCGCGGAAACGTTCGCGAAGCGAACAGGAGAAGCGGTCTCCGCAGCGAGACAAACCACGGCTAGAGCGAGGGGCAGCGCAAACCAGATTTTCATGAACAAACAGACGAAGACGAGACTTCTTCGAGCACTGTAACAGATTGTGCAAAGCGCGCAGGCGTGCTCCATCGAAAGGTGGAGAGCTGGTTCATACCGCGATTACAGGCAGATAGAATTCTAAATTGTTACGCTGAACCGCGAGGGGGATCTCCGCCGCGGCGGTTCGTCTGGCGGGGGCATAGTGAGGCGAGTTACTCCAGTCGTGGCCGGCGCGCTGTTGTTCTGGACAGCTTGCAGCCGCAATTCAAATCTTCCGGCGGTCGGATCGGATCAATACCGCCAGCTTTGTGCCGCGTTTTATCTTGGGCTAGCGGCTTTGCAATCGGGTGAAGACGTAAATGCGCGCAAAGGGCTGACGCGCGCGACGGAACTGGCGCCGGGTGAGCCAGCGGGATGGGCCGATCTCGGTTTGCTGCAATTTCGCCAGCAGGATTACGACGGCGCATACCAAAGCATGGAGAAAGCGCAGAAGCTGGTTCCCAACAACAGCCGGATTGAAGCGCTGCTCGGCACAATCGAGAGCCGGCGCGGCAAAACGAACGAGACGCTGGATCACTTGAAGCGCGCGGTGGCCCTCGATGCAGGCAATTTGAAGGCGCTGTATGCTCTTGCCGAGGAAACGGAGCGCCAGAATTCGGCGGCGGCGGATACGGCTTCGCAGAAGCTGCTCGAACAGATTTTGCAATCGCAGCCGAACAACATTGCAGTTTGGGTGGATCTCGCCCGGCTCGCGGCCAAGGGAAACAACGGGGATACCCTGCGGCGATGTGTAGCGAGCTTGAAGAGGAGTGGGACAGCCTGGCCCGATGCTGCGCGCCAGCAGCTTGCGGCGTTGGAGAAGCAAGCGAGTGCGGCGAACGTTCGTCCGGCGGCGGTGCAAGTGCAGTTTTTACGGAATGTGCTGGTGCGGGTTCCCTCGTATCGCCAGAGCCTAAATGAGGTGAAGACGCCGGCGACCTCGGCGGGCGAGCCATTCGTGAAATTTTTGAAGCTGCCCTCGCCGAGCTCGGAGCCGAGTGAGCCGGATCGCGCCATTCGCTTTGAACAGAAGCCGATTGCAAATGTGACTGGCGCAGTGATGTGGCTGGGCACGTTTGTGCCGGATGATAAGAGCCAGGCCGAAGTGCTCTGGGCGGATGCTCGCGGCCTGCATACGGGAGATGGACTCGCGCTGGCTACGCCTCCGGGAGCGTTGATCGATCACGCCGTTCTGGCCGCGGATTTGAACTATGATTTCAAAACCGACCTGGTGATTGCGAACGATGGCGGCCTGCGCATTTATCAACAGGGCGACCAAGCGCATTTCAGCGATGTCACGACGCGCGCAAAGCTGCCGGGTGATGTGATAAAGGGCAAGTACACGGGCGCCTGGGCTTTCGATATCGAGCTTGACGGCGATCTGGATGTCGTGCTTGGAACGGCTTCGGGCGAACCGCTCGTACTCCGAAATAACGGCGACGGAACATACGCGATTTTGAAGCCGTTCCACAATGCCGATGGGCTGATCGCGTTTGCGAGCGCCGACATTGACGGCGATGGCGATGCGGATGTCGCCCTGCTCGACAGAGGCGGGCAGTTGAAGATTTTCGCGAATGAACGTTTAGGCGATTACCGGTTGCGTGGAGTTCCGGAGCCGTTGCGCGGGCGCTCCGTTGCACTGGCTGCGGCGGATGTCGATGGAGACGGGCAGCCGGATTTCGTCGTGCTGCGCGCGGATGGCCGGATCGCACGCTTGTCGGATCGGGCGCAGGGGCACGAATGGGAGACGGGCGAACTGGCGCGCGCCAAGGCTGCGAGTCTGTACCTGGCGGACCTGGACAATAACGGCGCTCTGGATATCGTGGCGGGCGATCAGGTATTTTTGTCCGATCGACACCAATATGCGGCGCTGCCGGCGCGGCTCGCCGGCTCCGTTCGCGGGTTCATAGAGCGAGCGGGCCGCCTTGATCCGATCGGTCTCGCGGCTGACGGCGCGATCGAATTGATAAATCGTGGTACGAAGGCTTATCACTGGCAGGATATACGTCCGAAAGCCGCTACCACTCAGGGCGATCAGCGCATAAATTCGTTCGGTATCGGCGGCGAAATACAAATTCGTTCCGATCTGCTGACCGAACTCCAGATCATTACATCGCCCGTCGTACATTTCGGATTGGGAAATCATACCGAAGCACAGTTTGCGCGCATCTTATGGCCGAACGGTTTGATTCAGACCGAGTTTTCGCTGAAGGCGGATCAGACGCTCGCGGCCGAGCAGCGGCTGAAAGGATCGTGCCCGCTGTTGTTTACCTGGAATGGAAAAGCAATGCAGTTTGTGAAGGATGTTGCGCCTATGTCCGCGGCACTCGGCGCGCACGACGGCTCGGGCAACCTCGCTCCCATTTCGCAAACCGAGGAGTGGTTCAAAATTCGGGGCGATGAACTGCAACCACGAGATGGATTTTACGATCTACGCGTGACCGACGAATATTGGGAGGCATACTTCATCGATCGTTATGGGCTCATCGCGGTTGATCATCCGAAGGGCACGCACATTTTTGTTGATGAGCGCGTGGCCGAGCCGCCAGCGCCGCTGCATGTATACATGACGAACGACTTGAAGCCTTTCCTGAGCGCGCGCGACGAGCGAGATCGAGACGTAAGTGCTGCGGTTGACAAGTTAGACAGACGCTACCTGGATACGTTCCAGCTTGGCTCGTATCAGGGGATTGCGCAGGATCACTGGATAGAGCTTGCGCTGCCTGCCGATGCGCCGCGCGAAGGACCTCTCTATTTGATTGCCGGCGGCTGGCTGCATCCCTGGGATGATGGGATTCTGGTGGCCGCGAATCAGGGGGGACGCGGCGGCCCGCAAGAGATGAGCATTGAAGTACCCGACCGGAACGGGCGTTGGCAGATCGCCGCTGCCAATCTTGGCGTGCCTGCCGGACGGGAAAAGACGGTGGTGATCGACGTTTCCAAGTTGTTTATGCCGGGCGCGCAAAGGAAGCTGCGTCTGCGAACAAATCTCGAAATTTATTGGGACCGGCTCGCTTGGGCCGCTGGTGTTCCGGAGAGCGCCGGTCATTTCGAGACGGTTTCGCTCGCGAGCGCCGACTTGCGGCCGCGCGGATTTTCTGAAATTTCGCATGCTTCGCCGCGCAGTCCTGAGATCCCAAGCTATGACGTGATTGCCGCGAGCGGAAACCGGTGGGCCGCAATCGAGGGTTATTACACTCGCTTCGGAGATGTGCGGCCGTTGCTTGCCAACAGCGATGGACGGTTTGTAATTGCAGGAAGCGGGGACGAATTACGTCTGCGATTCAAAGAGATCTCGCCAGCGCCTCCAGGTTACACGCGTGACTTTGTCTTTATCGGAGACGGCTGGATGAAGGAGGGCGATTATAGTTTCGGGCATTCCAAGAGGCTGCTTCCGCTGCCCTATCGCGGCATGAAGTATTACGATGCGCCGTTAACGGATCTGGAGCAGGATCGGGCGTATCGCCTTCATCCCTCCGATTGGCAGGAATTTCATACGCGCTACATCTCTCCTGAACCTCTTTCGGCTCAACTTTGGGAGTAATGAGTTTTAACATGCAACGTAACGTGATCCGCGCAGCGGTGGCAGTTATTTTCTTAAGCCTGCTTCTCGTTCCGCTTATTTACAAGCGCGTCGTACACCACAGACGCGCTGCTGATAGCGCGCACGATCGCGCAGAGGCATTGGCCCGCTACGGTTTTGATTTCCAGGAGGTTTCAAGAGAACGAGGCATAAATTTTGTACACAGGGCGCCAACGCTCGACCCCAAGCTCAACCACATCATGGAACAGGTCGCTTCGATGGGCGCGGCGGTTTCCATCGCGGATTTTGATCGTGACGGATGGGATGACATCTATGTGGCGAATAGCGGCGAGCGGTCGCACAACGCGCTTTATCGAAACCTTGGGAACGGAACGTTCGAAAACGTAGCCGAGCGTGTTGGATTGGCTGACGTAAATAAGCCGGAGACCGGAGTAACAATGGGGGCGGTTTGGGGGGATTACGATAACGACGGCTACGAAGATGTTTTTATTTACAAATGGGGTAAGCCGGAGTTATACCACAACGATAACGGCAGACATTTTACCCGTGTTACCGAAGAGGCCGGTCTGCCGGCGTGGGTAAATGCAAATACCGCGATCTGGTTTGATTACGACCGCGATGGAAAGCTAGACCTTTTTCTCGGCGGCTATTATCCGGAAGATGTCAATCTCTGGAAGCTGACGACAACAAAAATGATGCCGGAGAGCTTCGAATACGCGCAAAACGGCGGCCGTAAGTATCTCTTTCACAATCTCGGCGGCGGCAGGTTTGAGGAGGTGTCAGAGCAGCTCGGCATCAAGTCGCGCCGCTGGTCGCTGGCGGCGGTTGCTGCCGATCTGCGCGGGACGGGGTATCCGGACCTCTTTATCGCCAATGATTATGGCGTGTCGGAGCTCTACTTCAACGAGGGCGGAAAACGATTTCGTGAGGTAGGAAAAGAAACCGGCGTCGGCTACGCTCCGAAAAGCGGGATGACCGCAGCCGTTGGCGACATTTTGAATCAGGGCCGTTATGACATCTTCGTCTCGAATATTTCAGAAGAAGGCGTTCTGGTTCAGGGAAACAACCTTTGGGTCCCGCAGCCGGGAACTTCCGGTAATAGCATTAAATACGAAAATATGGCCAATGCCATGGGTGTTGAGTTAGGTGGCTGGAGTTTCGGCACACAGTTCGGCGATCTGAATAATGATGGATACCTTGATATCTATGAGGTGAATGGTAACGTCTCATTAAATCAGGATCAGAGTTACTGGTACGACTATTCAAAAGTCGCCGGCGGCAATAAAGCGATCATTTCGGATGCCGCAAACTGGCCCTCGCTGCGGGGGCGGAGTCTCTCCGGCTACCAGCAGAAGCGAGTGTGGATCAACGATGGCGCGGGGCAGTTCAAAGAAGTTTCGCAACTGGTGGGTGTGACGGATCGATTCGATGGCCGGTCGGTTGTTCTTGCCGATTTTTCTAACAATGGAGCGCTGGACGCAGTTACAGCAAATCAGCGCGGACCGGTGCTGCTCTATTCAAACCAGGTTACGCCCAAGAATCACTGGATTGAATTCCAACTTGAAGGTAGAGTGAGTAATCGAAGCGCGATCGGCGCCGAAGTACGTCTTTTCTGGAACGGACAACAGCAACTACAAGAGGTATCGGGCGGCAGCGGCTTTTGCGGTCAGAACCAGCGCCGGCTGCATTTCGGCGTCGGCACAAGCCCGAGGGTGGAGCGAGCGGAAATTCGCTGGCCCTCCGGTCGTGTTCAGATTATCAACTCGCCACGTCTAAATATGATTCACAAGGTTGAAGAACCGGAATGAGTAACGCTCCTCAAACTCAAGCTCGCGAAGCCCTTGCACCGCCCCGTTCCGGCTTTGTGCGTTTCTTCAGCGCTGAGAATCGCTATCTTCCGCCGCTTTTCATCACTGTAATTCTTTTGGTCAGCCAGCTTTCCTTTGGGCTGCTCGAGAGCCTGTCGCGCACATTGCTTGCAATTGCGGTCAGCATGGGTTTTGAAATTGTTCTCGGGTTGCTGATCTACCGAAAGATTCCTCATCTTGCGAGTGCTTACATCACGGGCATTAGCGTCGGTATTCTGCTTCGTTCGCCGGCGTTCTGGCCGTACACGTTATGCAGCGTGCTGTCTATCATGTCAAAGTATGTGATCCGCTGGCGGGGTAAACACTTGTGGAATCCTTCTAACTTCGGTATTTCTGCAATGCTGCTGATTGCGCCGGAGTACGTTGCGGCGTTAAGCATTCAGTGGGGCAACACAATCTGGCCCATGTTGGTTGTTTGGTTCTTAGGGGTCTTAATCGTTTTGCGCGTGAGGCGCTTTCATATCACAGCGACGTATGTAATTTCTTTTGTCGCGCTCGCCTGGATTCGTACCTTTATCACCGGCCATCCGTTTCTGGCGGAAGTGGCGCCGATTACCGGGCCCATGTACCAGCTTTTTATTTTCTTCATGATTACGGACCCGCGAACCACGGTAAAGCCGCGCTGGGCGCAGTGCCTGGTGGCTTTTTTGGTAGCAGCGGTGGAGATGATCTTACGGCTGTTCGAGAATGTCCATGCGCCTTATTATGCACTGGCGATTGTGGGGCCGATTGCAAACGCTATTGAGATTGCGATTACATCGCGCCGGCGGCGTCTGCCCGCCACGGAGGGCCTGGCTACCGCGTAAACGTCTGCAGGTTTAACTTCGCCCGGGCATGGCAGCCAGTTCGGCAGCCGCGGGCAAAACGTCTTTGCCTTTGTTGATTGCGATCGCCTGGGCGGGCCGGCCGTCATAGACTATGCGGCCGCGATCCAGCAAAAGACAGCGATCGCAAACCTTTTCAATCTGATCGGGGGAGTGGCTCACGATCAGAATCGTTTTGCCCGCTTCACGGAATGCTTTCAGCCGCTCAAAGCATTTAGCCTGAAACTGTGCATCTCCGACGGCCAAAATCTCGTCGATGACCAATATGTCGGGGTCAACTTCCGTTGCGACAGAAAATGCGAGCCGCATGTACATTCCCGACGAATACTGCTTTACCGGAACGTCGATGAAATCACCGATCTCGGCGAACTCGATGATTCGCTGCTCTCGGTCGATCATCTGCCTCTTGGAATACCCCATCATTAAACCGTTTAACAAGATGTTCTCGCGGCCTGTAAGCTCGGTATGCATTCCCGCTCCTAACTCGATAAGTGGGGCGACTTGGCCGTTTACTTCAACTCTCCCGCGGGTCGGCCGATACACGCCGGCGATTATCTTCAGCAGCGTACTCTTGCCGGATCCGTTCCTACCGATAATACCCAGAACTTCTCCCCTGGGCACCGCAAAGGAAACTTCGTGTACGGCATCGAAATCGTGATAGGTAACTTCCTTTCGGAAAAACCTCGAAAAGAGCTCACGCACAGTATCGGGTCGTTCGTGAATTACACGAAAACGTTGAGTAACATTCTCGACCGTAATAGCGTTTGCAATATCACCGCTAGACATAAAAAACGAACTCGTCCTGGTGCTTTTTAAAAAGTCCGAAGCCAATCGCTAACATGGCAAACGCACATACAAAGCAGGCCAAAATGGAATTCACCGAAGGAAGTAATCCGTAATACACGCTCAGCCGAAAGCCGTTTAGCATGTATTGAAGCGGATTTAATTTTAAGAGCCAGCGGTAGTGAGCGGGGAAAAAATCGATCGAGTAAATGATCGGAGTCACATAGAACAGCACGTTCAACAATACCTGGAGTATGTGTGCAACATCGCGATAGTATACGTTAGCCGCCGCGAAGAAGAATGTAGCGCCGAGAGTAAATATCGTGAGTGCAAGGAGCGGCACTGGGAGAAAAATCCATGTCCAGTGAAATGGATGGCGCATCGCTACAACGATCAGAACCAGCGGTATCATCGAAAGCAGAAAGTTGATCATGTTCGAAACAACTGCCGCCACCGGAAAAACGAGTTTTGCAACTCGGACTTTCTTAATCAAATCGCCATTGCCGACGATAGACTCCGCTGCATAAGACAAGGATTGGGAAAAAAACGTCCAGGGCAGCAGAACGCTAAGGAGAAAAATTGCATAATGTTTGATTGGCGTGACCATGATCGTCGAGAAGACGACCGACAAAACAAGCATGAGCAGCATCGGGTTCAAAAGCGCCCATAGGAAACCTAAAACCGATCGTTTGTAGCGGATTTTCAGCTCTTTGAGGGCGAGCGCCCAAATGAGTTGCCGGTAGCGCAGTGTGTCTTGTAATAATTCGATCATTCTATAGCGGCTTCATGCAGACAACATCTCTCATTGTAGCGAAATCGGCAGTTCAGGCATCTCGAAACTGAAGTGACGAATGGCGGCAGCGGGGACCGCACCAGTCTCACCGTGCTTAGCGTTGCCTTCCCGCTATTCACAGTGGGACGGGGCGAAGGCGGAGGTGCGGAGGAGATTCTTGGGTTAATCGATGACTGGCTGACCAGGTTCGGCCACCGCTCCATAGTGATTGCCCAAACTGGTTCGAAAGTGAGCGGAGAACTGCTGGAAACCCCCGCGATACAGGGTGAAATTACGGATGAGGTGCGAGAGCGGGCTCAGCTACTTCAGCAGCGAGCGATTGAAGACGTGCTTGCCCGAGACCATGTGGATTTGATACATTTTCATGGCCTCGACTTTCTTTCCTACCGTCCGCGAGACTCTGTTACGCCTCAACTTGCCACCTTGCACTTACCAATTAGCTGGTATCCGCCGGATTTATTCGTGCAGCCGCGGTTAGCGATGAACTTTGTTTCTTATAGCCAGGCTGCTTCCGATCCGGAACAGCATTCTTTGACGGTGATCCCTAACAGCATCAACCTGAATCAATTTACTGTTTCACCCAAACGGGGCTATATCGCATGGCTTGGCCGTATTTGCCCTGAAAAGGCCCCGCATGTCGCTCTGCGTGCTGCTCATCGAGCTGGTCTTCCTTTACTTCTTGCGGGACCGCTGCATTCATTTGCCGCTCATCGCGAATATTACGCCGCGCAAGTTTTACCCTACTTAGACGAGAAGCGTAAATATATCGGTCCCGTTACCGCAGAGACTCGCTCTCGCTTCCTGGCAGAAGCATTCTGCTTACTCATGCCCAGTTTTGTCGCAGAAACCAGTTCACTTGTAGCAATGGAGGCGATTGCCTCGGGCACTCCGGTTGTGGCCTTCCGTAGCGGTGCGTTGCCGGAAATCATCGACGATGGCGTAACCGGATTTATCGTTGATTCAGAGGATACAATGGTCGAGGCAATAGAATCAGCACGAGATCTGTCACCCCGCGTGTGCCGCTCTGTCGCGGAACAACGCTTTTCGGCCGCGCAGATGATGGATAAATATCTAGCGCTGTATAAAGACATAATTAGCTCGGAGCCGGTTCCCGCTGGATAATCAGCCGGGATTTTGGAATCTCCCGCGCCCCCCATTCAACCTTATAGGGCTCGTTGCCGCGTAGGAAATTCCATGCACGGTAGCCGTTTGAAACGGCATACTTAAGTGCATCATGAAGGAGTGTACGGCCAAATCCAAACGCTGCATATGCGGGATCAAATGCGCTGAGATATGCATATAATGTCCCGCGATACGGGAATGTCAGTATGACCGCAGCGACTTCATTCCTGAAACGAAGAGAGAAAAAGAGAAGCATGGCCCGTTGCTCAAATCTCTCAACAACGTCACGTAGAAAAGCCGCTGACCGGTTGGCCGCAATCATTCCGGGCTCGCCTGCCTCCCTCCAGCGGGCCGAGTGAAGGCGAATCAGCGCTTCCAGACATTCCTCATTCGACGATTCGATAACGCATGTTTCAATCCGGCCAACTTGCTCTGCTTTCTCGCGATAGCGCCGAACATTGCGGCGCAACCCGGATGGCCGTTCCGCCCAGAACTCGCTGAAGCCGCCGTCAATTCGTATTTCCGCACACGGTATATCCGAAAGGAGACTTACTTTCAGAACCCGGCCTACCGTGCACTGTGTAAGGACGGTATCCGCCGACAAGTCCTGCCAGTTACACACTTCCCATTCTGGATCTCGATATAAGTAATCCGCTAAACAGCGCGCCGCCTCTTGGGCAACATCGGGCATAAGCGCCGGCTCCAAGAAGTCAGAAATACCACTGCCGATCAATGTCAGCTGACGTTTAGCCTGCCATTCATGAAGAAACGCGGGGAGTATTCCGACTATTTCTTTGTTCGGGTTCCTGAAAACAAAAACCCGCAGATCTCCGTTACCAAAGTGGCGCCACCAGGTAAGCAGCCAATCCGGAGATTGGAATGGAGTCCGGTAGTCAAGCCGATCTTCTAAATTCAACCATTTATCCTTGATCTCAATCAGCCGTGATATATCTGTGATAACCTCTAGTTCAAGCACTGCCACGATACTTAGCTCATGCCGGCGGTGGCACAATTCGTATCTAGGATCTGAAGCGCCTCTCTGTAACCGTGTAAGGTCCCAACGTCCACGTAGCATGTACCAACTGGAACCCCCGTTGCCACTCCTCCTCTAGCAAGATACGTGTTGACGAGAGTCCCCAGGTACTCATCCCGTTGATCAAGCCAGATACGGTGTAAATCGGCAAGTACTTGACCGGGCATCTTCAAGGCGCCCCAAATCCATTTCGTGCCGGGATTTTCTTCCTTTACCCTGATTTCGCGCACAACGCCACTATCTGATGTAAGTACGGCATCAAACCGCTCCGGATGATCGACAGGAAAAAGCAGGAACGATAATACATTATTCGGCAGGCCGCTTAGAGCATCCTCCGGAAACCAAATCGTATCCGGCAGGCCGATACAAACGTGTTCATCAGGCGGAATTAGGGGCAGCGCTTGGAAGATGGCGTCGCACAATCCGTTAGGCCGAGGTTGCACGGCATAAAAGATCTGCGCCGAAAAGGCATGCGCCCCGAAGTAGTTGAGTATATCGGCTTTGCCTGGTGAAATAACGAAGCAAATCTTTTTGACGCCGCCCGCGACCATTCGTTCGACGAGGTATTCACTGACAGCTCGCGGCCGCTCTTCCGGCCCAGCAACATGAGTACCGACTGGTAGCAGTTCCTTCGAAAACGCAAGGGGCTGGATGCGACTGCCCGTACCGGCCGCTGGAATGATCCCCCACATTATCGAGCTCCCTCATAGACATCCACATCCTCTTCTTTCGACGCGCCCTGCGGATCCTCAATCAATTGCATCAACCGCTTCGCACGAGCAGCTGCTGTGTGGCAATCCAGCGTCCGCTCTCGCGCACGCGCTCCTACTCTGGCAAGCCCGGCTCGATCCTGCCGCAATGCCTTTATGGAATCCGGCGTCGATCGAGTAATAAGGATCTCCTCATTTGGTACAAAGAATGAATCTAACCCCTCCCACCAATCGCTAAGTACCGGCGTTCCACAGGCAGCTGCTTCGAATAGCCGCCCGGAGGGACAATACCCCATAGCTGCCATTGCGCCTCTAGTCACATTCAATGTTAAGGTCGCGGAAGAATAGAAGGCGGCGTGATCGGGAGGAGCAACGTGATCTAAGTAGCGGATGTTTTGCGGCCAGTTATCTTTCTCCGGGTACATCGCACCGGCGATGATAAACCTGCCATCGCTCGATTGACGGGCGGGTTCAATGAACAACTCTTCCAATGACAACTGCCGGTCGGCAGCATAGGTCCCTAAATATGAAAGGTCGGCCTCATAGTCCGGACGTACCGGGACTTGTAAATAAGTTTCCGGATCAACCCAACCGTACAGACTCGCCACGTTCTTCGCCCCTAAGCGGTCGCGCAACTCAGAGATGGCTCCGCCGCCCGTATAACTCAATACCAGGTCAAATTCTGCTAACCCATCCGGTGGAAGATACGGCGGTACATTCCCCTGGTTCAGCTGACTAAGCGTCACCGGCGTATCCATATCGTAAAAAATACGTCGCAGATGCGGAGTGTCGACAATCAATGCACACGCTTCAGCGCCGTTTGGGCAGTACGATGTGACAATCGCTGCATCCGCTCCGTCGAGCGTACGCCTGATTTCCAGTAACGTGTCGTCCCACGACGAATATAGATGCGTGCGCACGTATGGCAGGTTATGACCGTCGCGATGGGACGCATAATAAGGCGTGTCCCATTCAAAAAACTCGATATTGTGCCCATTGCTATTCAGTACGCGAAAAAGGCCGCGGAGCAACGTCGCATGGCCATTACCCCAGGCCGACGTGATCGATAATCCAAAGACGACGATGTTCATTGTGATCCGGTTGCTCTTCCTATCGACGGGTGAATTTGTAAAATATCTCCAGGCTTACGTTACCGTTATAGTCGCGCAACGCTACGGCGGAAAGATTATTGGTCAAGTCCCATTGAATTCGGCCGATTTGGGCATTCGTGCGACTTACGTCCGTAATATAGGTGAAGGTTATATTGCTGGTTATCTTCTGCTGTAACGTAACTCGTGCGGACGGTTGCCCATTACTGCCGGAAAACGATGGATCGATTTTGAACTGCGTTAGCCCAAAAACTCGCTGCACGCGGTTTGCTAAAGGATTCGCAACTGCTTGCCCTAAAACAGCGGACTCACCCATTTGACTTAAGGACTGCTGGGGAGGAGCAGGCTGATGTGCCGCAATGACGGGATTCGCCGGAGTAGTGTTCGTGGCCAGGAGTTGCACAATCTGCTCAAATGTAAGCGGTGGATCGGAGCGATATGTCAATTTAAGATCGTTCATAGGTCCGGTAACTCCAATTGTCACACTCACGCCTTGAGCCATTGTTTCCAGAGAGACATTTAGAACCGGAGCGATTGCGGTTGGGTCGTAAAAGTTTACGTTGCCCCTCGTTACTGTATATGTATTGCCGAAAAACACGAGTTGTCCGTCGGTAACGCTGACGCGTCCGAGCATCCCGGGATTTTCTGCCGTCCCTCTCAGAGTCAGATTGGCGATCACAGAAAGACGGTTCGCGTAAGAAGAAACAATCTGCATATCGGGAGCCGTCACCACATGTACCGCTAAACGCATTCCGGTGAGCAACCGAGATGGAGATGACGGCGTGTTGGGCGGTGTCGAGGCAACTGAGAGCAGTGAACCGGCATCGGTCGAACTAGCGTATGCCAGACGCTTGATGGATACAGTGCCGGCTACGAGCGAACGTCTCATGTTGCCGCTTAAGCTAATATTCGCATTGGATGTAACACTCAGGCCTGAGTAGCGAACCCGTACGCCTGTCGCGGCCGCTTGTAAGTTGAAATTTGGAGTCCCTGCACCCAAGCCGACAAAGCCAGTCAACGAAATCTTACCGCCGCCACTTTCTCCAGTAAGCGTCTGAATGGTGGCATTCGTTCCATTCAGAGCGATGACACCGTTCGCATTCGAAATACCATTTGGGGCGTTCGCGTAATTAATGTTGGCATCTTTCAGCGTAATTTGACCAATTGCTCTAGGCTGATTGAAGGTGCCGTGAATTCCGGCCTGCATTGCCACCGTTCCAGAAGAGTAAAAATCTCGATCCGCATCTTGCAATAGACCGAGATCAATATTCGCGTTGAGCTGCAATGCAAGTGGTTCGGCCGGGTCCTTCAGATTTACACTTCCAGAGGCAGCAATCATTGTGTTCCGCCCTTCAATGTCAAAGTGCTCTACTTGAATTACATCTCTATTCAGGGCAACTACAATCGGTCCCTTGTTTTCGAGGGATACGGATCGGGCTGCCGGAGCGCCCGTGCCCGACGTTGTCGCGTTTGTATGAAGACCGAGTCTGGTCAGTTCGAGTCGTGCACTTAGGCTGTCGGGATCGAGGACTGGACCATTGATGGACATCCGGCCTTCCACGAGAGCCTCATACCGGGGCGGCGCAACCGCCTCTGTTGTAAGTAGCGGCGCCAAATTGGAATAGCGAATGTTGTTAAAGGATAGCTCGGCGCGAACGGGGTATTCTCCTTTCAACTGAGCTTCTCCCGCGCCATGTACCTGAGTTTGAACGAAATCAGAATCCAGGCGAAATGTTAGCTTCGTGCCAGACGTGCGTGCCGTCAAATTCATGCCACCCAGTGCGGTTTCATTCGCATGCAACCCGGTGGCGGAAACATCAGCTCGGAGCCGGGACAATAGAATCCCCGGTTTGCCGTTCCTCCGCTGTAACTCGCCAGCGCACTCGGTCGCAATATGGAATGTGCCGCTCAGATCCGGTCTCAAATCCGCTATATGCCTGATTTTGCTCAATTGAATATCGCCGCTGTTCACTTCAGCCTTTACCACGCCGGTTTGATAATCATCTACCGGGTGTGCAAACGAGCCGCTAAGGTTAACATTTCCTGCCGGCACGTCAATAGCTAGGGACAATAGCTCAGCTAGTTTGTTGGAATAACGCAGGCTTCCTTTGACGCTGTTAATCGGCTCCTGGTACGCGCTGCCGTGCACCAGTGCGAAGTCGAGAACGGCCACCGGCGCTTGTAGAGTTCCCTCGACATGCGTCTTAGCCGAAAAGTTACCGGATACAGGAATTGCACTTTGACCAGCAATCTTCAGCGCATCGCTAATTGAGAGATCGGTTATCGAGGCATCGGCCGTAGTCGTATAGTCCTGGGTAAGCGCTGTTTGTCCATTCGCCTGAATAGTTGAGCCCGCGAAATTGGAATGCAGATCGTAGTTGAGCTTATCGTTGATCGTTCGTACCTTTGCAGTCAGATCTCCCGCATTCTGATTCTGCACCTGTAAGCTGCGGGCCGTGAAATCTGCGACCACTTCTGATGGACGAACGCTCGTATGACCGAGCTTGGACTCAATATTGAGCGCAGCACGTGTCGATAAGTGCAGCGCGCCAGCCACTCCGGCGTTTTGCTTAGCAAGCGCCTGGATTTGAGCCAACTGAATACCATCCGCTGTCACCTGTAGCTGAGCTCGACCGGTAGTAAAAGTATCGCGCGGGTGATGGAAGCTGCCGTTGGCACGGATCTGTCCACCCGCTGTATCCAGCTCCAAGTCGGTCACTGATACGAGCTGATCCGCCAAATTGCCGACCAGATGAAATCTGCTAAACGGCTGCCGTTCTACGCTGCCGTTTAGTGCATCCACGTTAACCGACCCAAGGGGATTACCGTAAGTGCCGCTGGCGTGAAACTCAACGGTCAAATCCCCTGATGCTGCGAGCGACGATCCCCCGGCAAGACTCATTACATCACCAAGATCACTATGTGGCAGGGATAGATTCGCGGATAGCGGAGAGTAAGCAACCGGCTTCCATTTCGTTAAGCCCATCGAAGCGTCAAATTTCGCACTAACTCCCCTACCTGTCAGCATTCCATTCTGAATCATGGCGCCCGATGGTGATGCGGTTGCACTTAGAGACAATTTTTGAAAGGGATGCTTCCGGACGGCGAAATCGTCCATGTTGAGATGTGCATCAATTCGCGGGCTGCTGATTTTCCCGGTGACTTGGGCATCGAACACAGCCGTGCCGCCCTGCAGGACAACCGGCAAAGAAGTCTGCGGTTCGCTTAATCCGAGGTTGATAGCTGGAAGAAAATCTGCCAGATTGCGAGATGTTAACTGTAAATCGATCCGACGATTCAAAGATCCCTTTACATTAAGCTGTGAATTTGGCAGTGTGAGGTAAGACTGTCCTATGTCAAGGACATCCCGAGCGCCATCATAGTTAGCGTTCAGATTTCCGCTCAGCGGTATGTTGCGCCGTCCGGGCTCGATAGTAAGGCTGACTTTGGCCTTATAGCCCGTCGAGCGCTCTGCACGCAGATCCCCGCCAGCTCTGATATCGCCGTTTAAAAAGCCATCATATCCGAGCGGCTTACCAGTTATAGTTGCAACGAGAACCGGAACTGAGAAATCGCGTAGGTTCGCCTCGACACTCAGCTTTTGCAACTGCTTTAAAAACAGTTTTGCACGAATCGAGCCGCCTAATGCAGTCAGCCGAAGGCCATCCACGCTGATCAGAAACGGATCCGCGTGAAAAGGGGAAGAAAGGGTAATATCGGTAACACGAGTCGTTCCGCTCCGTACCGCTAAGTCGCGCGACGATAACGCGCCGTTCATCTGAAAATTGTTGTGCGGATCCATATTGACGCGCCCGTTTGCTTCCAGCCCACCGGTCATTTGAATCGACCTGAGCTTAAATAAGCGCGACAACTCCTCCAACGCAAATCCGGCCCGGAATTGTACGGCAGATGTGCTTCCCGGTTGCAAGGCTCCGGACGCATCCAGGGTTGTAGTCCCAAGGGCCACGTGCGCTCTTTCGATTGCGATGGCTTTGCTTCTTTGGTCAAAACGACCCGCCAAGTCTACGGTGAGCTCTTTGGGGGCTCCGTTCATGGTGGCATCCATAGGCAGATCAAAGCTACGTTGCATTTCTGGCAGGAAGATGTGTCCCTTTAACCGCGCTACGATGGCCGGTGTCTTCATGTCTTCGATAGAGCCGCTCAGCGCGAATTCCGATTGCGCGGTGTTCAAAATGGCATTCGATATGCGAACAGCATCCGGCTCAAGAGTAACTGGCAGATTGAGGTGAATATTGAGCGGCGGGCGCGCTCTTGACGCCACAATAAGCGGATCGACCGAGACATTGCCGTTGTAACTCGGGTGTAAGCTATCGTAATTTAGTAACACCCGCAGATTCTCTCCTCGGGCATTCAACGCGACCGCTTGGTCCAAGACCTTCACCAGACCATTTTTCAGCTCAAATTTATTTACGGCCAGATCTACGACAGTCTGGAGACCCGATTTTTCGCTCGGCTTGGAAGGAACTTTCGGCTGAGGAATATTAGTGGTTCCGTCCGGCAAAAAAATCAGATTGACGCGGGGCTCTTCAACACCCAGGTATTGCAGATCGATGACTTTACGGAAACCGGAAAATAGTTTGAGCCGTACCTGGAGGAGCCCAATGCGAGCCAGAGGATCTGCGCTTGCCGGTTCCCTGCCGTGGAGCACGAAATCCCTGATTCTTATCGTAAGATGACCAAAATCAACTTGAAATGCCCCGATTTCAACTACACCGCCCATGGCTTGCTCAATACTCGCGATAATTTTTTGGCGGGCGAAATTAGCGAACCATGCGGTCTGGACGACAATCAGCGCCGCGATGACGAGCAGCAGAAGTAGTCCCACAATCGAGGAGCCTGTTATGAACAAAATCTTCTTTCGCCTGGTCATTGGAGGCTCCGCTCGAAATATGTAATTTTTGTCTGCTTGCGTTGCTCATCCAACCAGGAAAAGAAGAGCTTATTCACGCGCTCCGCTGTGAGAGTATCTGAAATGTCGTCCCGAAGATCAGCCAGAGACGACTTGGATGGATGTTTTCGGCGAAGCTCGAGCGCGTGTTGCTTATAGTAGGATTCGATTTCGTTGTTGGTTATTAATACGGCGGGTCTAAAGCGCAAATCAACAAAACGGAGCACGGTTAGCTGCCATAGAAAATGACTCCGCAAATCGGGCGCCGTGATGCCGTATCTTCTGAGCCGGTCCTGTAAAGCGGCCTCCGACTTGAACTCCTGTCGCACAATTTCGTTCAGTTCGTGATCTGCTTCCTGCTGCGTAGCCACCGGATAGTTGCCAAGCTCGATCTCTTTCCGGATGAAGATCTGATCGATCAGCCGGCTAGCCGTCTCTTTCCTGACTTTTTCACTGAGATCCAATGGCTGGCGATTGAGAAACTCGGTGACGCGGATATCCCGGCTGATATCACTGTCCTTGACGATCGAGTTCCCGACAACCACTGCAATCTGATCGATGATAACCGCCCGCATGAGAAGTACTGCACTCAATAGCGTTCCTACGGTCCGTAACGCCATCAGAAAGCCTGGCCGATCGAAAAGAAGAACTGAAAGCGGCTCAGCCTCTGGGGACCGGGTATACAGTCCGGATCCGTACTCGTCGGCGTGCACTTTAAAAGATCCTGAAATGACAGGTTCCTGCTGAAACCTTCATAACTGGTCGGGTTCAAGATATAAGCGAGATCTAGCCGAACCGGACCAAGGGGCGTTTTGTAGCGGATTCCAAAGCCGGCAGCCTGCACGGCGTAGTTGAAATCTTTGTTATTCTTCTGGTGATAGCGGAATGACATGTTGCTAAATGTGTCGTAAATGTTCCCCATGTCCTCGAATAACACCCCGCTGATGTTCGGTCCCAACAAGGGGAAACGGAGTTCGACATTGTTAAAAAAAAGAGCGTTGCCTCCTATGGGGAATCCGGTGGCCGGTGCATACGGGATGACGGATCCAATGTCGCGCGGCCCGGCCTGATTGTTACCAAAGCCTCGCATCGATACGCTACCACCGCCATAAAAGCGCTCCGGAAGCGGAATCGCATCAAAATGCGAGAGACCCTTTTCGATGTTAAATGGAACAATAACACCAAATTGCGTCTGTCGTGCAAGGACCAGGTTTCTACTAAGGGAAGTATAGGTTGCATTCCTTCCGAGAACGCGGACGAAGTTGCGTTCTGAACCGAAGAAATTCCCGGCAAGACCAACGTCGAGGGTATTCCAGAAACCAGTGTGCGCATCGGCCGGGTTATCCCGGTGATCCTGAATGTAGCTTGTCGAAAGCATTCCAATTCGAACCGGCTGCGACAATTGAGGAACCAGCAACGACGGTATATTCACGTTGCCCGTACTTACCCGCCGGTAAGCAAAGCGCAGCAACACCGTCGATGCTCGGTTAAAACGCTCTGACGTCTGTACCGACCCCTCTAATCGACGCGACGAAAACGTTTGCACATCCTGCGTCGTATCGTAGAGAGCGGAAAATGTGACCGTGCGATCTGCCGAGCCGAGAAAGCGCGGAACAATGTAGTTCAACGCTTCGCGCTGCTGCAGCGTCGAATAACTCGTTTGAAGCGAAAGGGTCTGCCCGATGCCGAAGAGATTGATCCGGCTGACGTTAAACGAGACAATCGGTGATGCGCCCTTTGCGCCTGCCGAGTTCTGCAAGTTATTCGTTGTAGCGCCAAGCTGGCCCACGATGAGGCCGAGGCCGACTTGAAAGCTATAACGCGCCGCCTCATGGAAATCGTACAGAACCGACTTATAACGCGAGGACCCGTCCGGATTCTGCAACGCAGTATTAACAGTCGCGAAAATGCCCAAGCTCGATAGCTGGCGTGCATCTTCATTGATCTTTGTCAACGAGACCGGCTCGTCGGGACGCACATGAATATACCGTTCTACAAGCGAAGTTTTCGTGCGGTTCAGTCCGGACAAAATTACCTGCCGCACAAATTCCTGGGGGCCTTCTCGTATTCGATAAGTGAGATTGACGGTTTCTGGTTCGGGCCCGGGTTCCCGCCGGTAAAAAAAAGATGCTGATTCAAATCCGTGCGCGAAATAATACTCCAGAATGCGGTTGCGATCGCTGGCAACATTCACTTCGGCGTAGGGTTGCCCTTCGACAGAAGCAAAATTCCTCTGAATCTGTGAGAGGTCGAGACGATTGGCTCCAATAATGTTCAGATTGGCAACACGCCACTGGTTCCCTTCCTGAATATTGTAAGTAACGGCTAGATCATTGGTTTTTCCTTTGTAATTATTCTCTACTGTTGAAGTTACTTTGACATCCTGAAACCCGTTTGCGATATAAAGATTCGCGATTGCCTCTTCATCTCGTTCGCGAAAGCTCTCGCTATACCGCCCGTAGCGCATGAGCAGAGAGCTCGGTTGGAGAAACATTCGTTCTCGCAAGGTCTCTTCAAGAAAGTAATGATTTCCTTGAATGTCCACCTTCACCAATTTTCGTCGAGGGCCGGTTGCAATGTAATAGTTGATGACCTCTTCGTCGTTCTGAACCGGTTCCCGCTTGAAAGTAACATCGACGTCCGGGTATCCCTTCGATTGAAAATAATCGTGTAGATTTCTTGCGCCTTCTGCCAGAAGATCGTTATCCACTGTTCCTTCCTGGTAAACAGGGACATATTGTCGCAACTTCCTCTGTGAAACTTTGGCTTCAAGCGCTTTGATAGTGATTTTCGGTCCGGCATCAATCTGAAATGTCGGCTTGGCATTTCCGGTCGCGAGATCGTACTCCAGCGACTGCAAATTGACCGATGCAGTCAGCCGTCCTTTCTTCGCGTACTTATCTTCCACTCCCGAGATACCCTTGTCCGTCAGCACCGCCGTGACCTCGCGCCATTTGTGAATCAACGGCCAGCGCCAGCCGGTAGCGCGAATGATGGTAGACGCGGGGAGTTTTGTATCACCATGAATAACCGGTGTTTCATAGCGCGAGCGTTTGCCGGCTTCTACGACGAAGCGTATGGTCACCTGATGAGTCTCCGGATCCTCGATCGTCGCAACGCCGACGTTACCGCGAAACAGGCCGTTATCGCGCAACTGCTGTTCCAGATTTTTTCGCGCAAGGATCAGAGCGTCCTCATCGAAGGGCTGCCCGAGGTAGAGTTGGGAGTTACCAATGATAACCGCGCGACTCGGCGGATCTTTTATATCGCCCTGAGCACTCACATGACCGATAAAACGCCGGGCCTTGGTAATGAAAGTTAGAGCAACACCTGTCGCACTCGGCTCGGCATCCACTTGGATATCGTCATAGAGCCCGCTACGCCACAACCTGTCAATGGTAGCCGCGAGCTCATTTGTGACGAGCGGTTGCCCCACCTTTACGATCAGCGCCCGATCGAGGTCGCGCCTGTCAATCGGTTGCACACCGGGCTGATAAGAGATGGATGAAACCGTTTTCCCTACGAATTCCTGGCCCGAAAGCGTCGATCCGAACACGGTAACCAGCAAGGCCAGAATCAGAGGAGCGAGAAGAGCCGGGCGCAAGGGGAACCACAGCCTCATTTCGTCGGTTTAAGCTCCACGATTGCTGACCCTCCTATCCTCCATCGCGCATAGCTTGGACGCGGACAGCGGAAAGGTTGTTTCAAGTGTCTCATCTCCGGCTCTTTCGTAGTCTTATCTAGAAGCGTGCGCCTGTTTTCGCTAGCGGAACAGCGACGGCTGCTCAGAGGAGTGAGAATGGCCACCACTACACGCCAGCAGCTTTGGCAAATGGTGAAGGAGACAGCCTCGCAATGGAACCAGCATAATGCGCCACGGCTCGGGGCGGCGCTCGCCTATTACACTCTGCTGTCCATTGCGCCCCTTTTGATCCTGATCGTTGCGATCTGCGGCCTGGTATTTGACAAAAATACTGCCGAGCACCAACTCCTCGGGCAAGTGCAGCACGTGGCGGGCGTCTCAACAGCGAAAGTGCTTCAGGCTCTGCTCGACACCGCGCACCATAAGGGCAGCAGCGTCACGGCGAGTGTTATTGCACTGATCACGTTACTATTCGGCGCCTCGGGAGTTTTCGTAGAACTACGGGATTCCTTAAACACCATCTGGGATGCGCGGCCTTCCGCTTCCACAACCTGGCGCACCCTCCTGTGGCAACGGCTGATTTCGTTCGGTATGGTACTGGCGCTCGGATTTCTGCTGCTGGCATCACTTTTGTTGAGTACAGCCATCGCGCTGGTGACCAAGTTCTTCGAGGGCCTCCTTCCCATGCGCACAGCCATTTTGGGCGAAGTAGCCAATTTCCTGGTACCGCTGATTGCAATCGCCGTTCTGTTTGCGCTGATTTATAAGTTTGTGCCCGAAGTGCCGATTGGGTGGCGGGACGTAGGTATCGGCGCTGCGGTCACCGCAATGCTGTTTCAAATCGGCAAGTCGCTTCTAGCGCTGTACTTTGCAACTGCGGCGGTCGGTTCCGCGTATGGTGCTGCGGGTTCGCTGGTGGCATTTGTGGTGTGGGTTTATTATTCGGCGCAGATCTTCTTTTTTGGCGCGATCTTTACGCATGTCTATGCAACGGCCGTCGGGACACATGCAGATGAGAAAGGGCAGCTTCGCTGGTTTTCCAAATCCGCATCGCTGCGTTAAAATAGAGATTCCCTCCTGTTTTTCCCATGATTTCAGTCAGCAATGTAAGCATGCGTTACGGCGGCAAGATCCTGTTCGAGGATGTAACTGCCGCGTTTTTGCCCGGCCGCCGCTATGGCCTTACCGGACCGAACGGGGCAGGTAAATCCACCTTCATGAAACTGCTCTCGGGCGAATTGGAAGCGCAGAAAGGCTCGGTAGTCCGCCCGAAGAAGCTCGGCATTTTGCGCCAGGATCAGTTTGCGTTCGATGCCTACCGGGTGATCGATACCGTGATTATGGGCAACATGCCCCTCTGGCGCGCACTCGAAGAGCGAGAACAACTCTATGCCAAATCCGAGCTGACGGACGAAGACGGCATGCGGCTCGGGGAACTTGAAGGAGTGGTGGCGGAAGAAGACGGCTACACCGCAGAAAGCGATGCTGCTATTTTGCTCGACGGACTCGATATTCCCGAGCCGTTTCACCAGCGAAAAATGAGCGAGCTGCAGGGCGGTCAAAAGGTTCGCGTGCTGCTCGCCCAAGCGCTATTCGGACATCCGGAAGCACTGCTGCTGGACGAGCCCACCAACTATCTCGATCTCGAATCGATTCACTGGCTGCAGCATTTTCTCACGCGCTATGAAGGCACGCTGGTTGTCATTTCGCATGACCGGCATTTTCTAAACAGCGTCACGACGCATACAGCTGATATCGACTATCAGACGATTATCACTTACCCGGGCGGCTACGACGATATGGTTCTGCAGAAAACGCAGATTCGCGCGCGCATTGAAGCAGAAAATGCGCAGCGCGAAAAGAAAATCGCGCAGCTGAACGAATTTATCGCGCGCTTTTCGGCCGGTACGCGCGCCAGCCAGGTGACCTCGCGCAAAAAAGAAGTCGAGCGCCTGCAAACCACAGAGCTTGCCCGCTCCAATATCCAGCGGCCGTTTATTCGCTTCGAGATGAAGCGCCCATCGGGCCGGCATGCGCTCGAATTTAAGAATGTCTCAAAGGGTTATGGCGATCTGGCAGTAATCAAGGATTTTTCGGCTGCCGTACAACGTGGGGAGAAAGTTGCCCTGATGGGCCGCAACGGTGCCGGTAAAACAACGCTGCTCAAAGCCCTGCTTGCCAACGGGCCGGGTGTTGACGATCCGGATGTCGGCCTTGACTCGGGCGCAGTTACCTGGGGACACGAGGTGCAGATCGGATATTTTGCGCAGGATCATCGCGCGAGCATCCGTAATGGAACCACGGTCGCGGAGTGGCTGCACGAATGGGATCCGCAGGCTTCTAAGGAAGAAATCCGCGGTCTGCTCGGTCAGATGCTGTTCAGCGGAGAAGAAGGTCTGAAACCGACCGATGCGCTGTCGGGCGGCGAGGCCGCGCGGCTCATGTTCTGTAAGCTCATGCTGCAAAAGCCGAATGTGCTGGTCTTCGATGAACCCACTAACCACCTGGACCTCGAAGCGATCAACGCGCTGAACATTGCGCTGCAAAAATTCGAGGGCACGGTTTTATTGGTAACGCATGACGAAGATCTGGTCGATGAGGTCGCCACCCGCATCTGGAATTTCGATCGCGGCAAAATCGAAGACTTCGCCGGGTCCTACGAAGAGTACGCCGCTGTCGTCGCGAGATAGGCAGCGGTATTCGTCCGCATTTCGCGTTCGATCCATTCATATGTCTTGCGCATACCATCGCGCAGAGCGATGGATGGTTCCCAGTTCAGATACTCGCGGATCTTTGTGTTATCGCTATTGCGCCCGTTCACGCCTTTCGGCGCGGCTAAGTCGTACTTACGATCCAGCTTAATGCCGGCGATTTCTTCCACGATATCTACCAGGCCATTTATGGTTACCAGTTCGCTGCTGCCTATATTCAGCGGCTCGCGAACTTCGCTTTCGACAAGCAGTTCGGTACCCCGCAAGCAATCGTCAATATAAGTGAAACTGCGGGTCTGGTTACCATCGCCCCAGATCTCGATTTCGTGTTTCTTCGAAAGTTTCGCTTCGAGCACTTTGCGGCAGATCGCGGCGGGTGCTTTCTCGCGGCCTCCGGCGTATGTGCCGTACGGGCCATAAACATTGTGGTAGCGGGCCACGCGCGTTTCCAGTCCGAAGTCTTCCTGAAAGTGACGGCACATGCGCTCACCGAACAACTTTTCCCAGCCGTAGCCGTCTTCGGGCATCGCGGGATAGGCATCGTCTTCGCGCAAAGGAGTTACTTCCGGGCTTCTTTGTTTTTCTGCGTTGTATACGCAGGCCGAGGAGGAAAAAAAGAAACGCTTCACACCCGTATCGCGCGATGCCATCAGTAAGTGCGTATTGATCAACACGCTCAGCATGCACAATGCCTTGTTGTTTTCGATAAATCCCATGCCGCCCATATCGGCAGCAAGGTTGAATACCACGCCGGCATCGCTAACGGCCTGGGCGCACGCCTCCCTGCCCTGCAGGTCCAACTCAAGATTTTCGATATTCGGGAAATACTGGTGCCATTTCGGGAGCGGTTTTAAATCGACCGCGCGGATTACAGGGACGCCCTTTCCGAGGAGATACTTCACGAGGTGGCCGCCTATGAAGCCGCCGGCTCCGCAGACAACAACCTTGTGATCGTGCAAGAGCAAGACCCGATCTCCTAATGATCCAGTTTAGACGCGCCCGAACCAATGCTTGATTCAAGTCTGGCAGAGACGGACCGCAGGACCACGGCGCCTCGGGCGCGCAAATGCCCGAGCGGCCGCGAATATTCGAGGCTCAGGACACCGATATCGGAATCGAGGGGAGCGCGAATTCGCCACATACCTATTGGCGAGACTGATAAGTCGGCAGATGCAGGCCCGCTCTCTTTGTCCGTCTTAGCCGATTTCAGATGCCATTTGATTCCGCTGGGGCTCTCCGCCAATTGCGTGGTCGCCCGCCATACGAATGTATAGACACCTCCCGGCTGCACGGGCATATACTGGCGCAGAAGCATACAATTTTCCGATTGATCGCCGGAGAGCTCCATCCGCAACATGCCGGTCGAAGGAAACGGCGTAACGCGCAGTCCTTCCATGGCTGCTGGCAGCCAGTCAAAACCATGACGGAAGAGCGGTATTCGAAAATCGCCATTGGTTACAGGTCGGACTGTTGAAGGAACATTCTGTTGAATCCAGCCGGCTTTTGCCAAAGTACGCCAAATATGCAACGCTCGATCGCGATCGCCCGCCGCCAGAAGACGATCCTCAATGGCGGGTAACAGATCGTCGCGGCCCCAGGCGTGTGGCGGGCGGTTGCGCACTGCCGCGACGAGACGATCCACAATCGGCGGGATCGTTGCCGCCCGGTCCCGGTTCGATAGAAACCACGCGTATGCGAGCAAGATCCGTGGCCGGTCTGGCACTGCCGCGGCGATCCTTGCTGCGTCGGTACTCATTACCCACATCTGCTCAAAAATAGGGTCGGGGGCGTAAGGCGTTATGGTCAGGCTCGCATTCGCCCATCGGAAAAATTCCTGCCTTCTTCCCTGACGAAAGTAGAAGTTTGTAAGCGTCCATTTCGGCCGGAACATTTTGTTTGCCTCCGCCGCTCGCAGATACAGATGTTCCGCCTTCGCTTTGTTGTGCTCCTGAAATTCGGCTGCGAAGCCTAGTCGCGTCCAGGAATCGGAATCAAGCGGATTCCGTTCTACAGCGCGCTGCAGCAGCGCGACTCTGTGGCTTGGGACCCAGGCGGCGAGACGCGCAAGATACTGGGAAGCGTAAGGTACAAGCCTGACGGCCGCGGGAACAGATACAGCCGTATCCTGCTCGAAGAGCCACGCCGCGCGCGCAAAGATAAACGAGTAAATCGCTCCGGCGAGAGCTGCCGTAAATAGCAGATACCTGGCGAACTGCGGAGGAAAGGACCGCACAGCGGTTAAGAATCGCAGATTAACAGAACGATGGCCTGTGCTTCACAGGAGCGGCCCTCGCCAACCGGCCCGACCCGCTCGGCCGTCTTGAATTTGACGCTCACCGCTTCGGGCTGCAAGCCGACCGTACGCGCCAGAGAATCCCGGATCGCCTGACGATAATCTTTCAACTTGGGCCGTTCGAGAATAATTGTGGAATCGACATTTACCGGACGCCAGCCGCGCTCGGCCGCGAGTTTGAGCGCGTGCTGCAGGAATTGCGCACTGCCGGCGCCTTTCCACTCCTCTGCGGTATCGGGGAAATGCAGACCGATATCGCCCAAGGCAAGCGCCCCCAGCATCGCATCCGTTACGGCGTGAAAGAGGACGTCAGCATCCGAGTGCCCGGCAAGTCCCAGCTCTGACGGAACATGAACTCCGCCGAGAATTAACGGTCGCCCATTTTCGGTGCGATGCGTATCCCAGCCTTGTCCAACGCGGAACTTTGGCGGCGCGCTTCCGCTCATCCGCGCGGCAGCTCGAGTGCTGCACTCTCTAACGTCAAATAGAGCCGCGCCAGCTCCATGTCGCTCGGTTTCGTGATTTTGATATTGCGATCGGTGCCAAGCACCACCGAGACTTCCACCTGCTCCAGGCGTTCGACCAGAGAGGATTCATCAGTGCCTACGAACAGGTCGCGGCGCGCCTTTTCAAACGCTTGCCGCAGCAGGTCGAGGCGGAAAACCTGCGGCGTCTGCGTCAGAATCAGCCGCTCTCGAGGCAAGGTGACGCGCACTTTATTTCGGTGAACCTGCTTTACTGTGTCCACCGGAACGATGCCAACGATGGCGGCCCCCGTTTCGGCCGCTTCGCGGATCACTTTTTCGATTGTGTCCCGTTCGATAAATGGACGAACGGCATCGTGTACCGCCACCAAGTCCGTATCGCTCTCAAGTGTAGCCAGCGCGTTCTCGACGGACTGCTGCCGCGACTCGCCGCCTGCGACGGTGCGCACTGTCTTCCCAAAATGCTGGTTGGAAAATAACTCATCAGCCCAAACCAGATCCTCAGCGCGTAACGCGACCACAATTTCTGTCACTAAAGGAGAACTGACAAACTTGCGGATCGTGTGGACCAGGATCGGCGAACCGTTAAGCAGCATGAACTGCTTGCGGCTTATACCCTCTTTTTCGGGCGCGCCGCGGCCCATGCGAGTTCCCAGCCCGGCAGCGGGAATGATAACCGAGACTTTCACGAACTTACATGATAAAGGAGGCGTGCGGCAGGTTTTCAGTTGTCCGGCCGGACCATTCCATCATAATGATTGTTCGCCTGATGAATGCGCCTCAACTGTCGATTGTCAGCACGATGTACCGCTCCTCCGAATTCGTCCGCGAGTTCTACCGCCGGATCGCCAACGTCGCACAAACGCTGACCTCGTCTTTTGAAATTATCCTCGTAGATGACGGCTCGCCTGACGATTCGCTGGCGCAAGCCGTCGCGCTCGCCGAGAGCGATCCGCACGTGCGCATCGTCGAGCTTGCCAGGAATTTTGGCCATCACGCCGCGATGCTCGCGGGATTGCGGCAGGCCCGCGGTGAACTCGTTTTCCTTATCGATATCGATCTGGAGGAACAGCCCGAATGGCTCGCCGATTTCTGGCACGACTTGCACCGGAATCAGGCCGATATGGTCTACGGGGTGCAATCGGTGCGTTCCGGTTCACTCTTCAAGCGTCATACAGGCGCCCTGTTTTATCGTCTCTTCAACCTCGCCTCCGACGTTAAAATTCCCGTCAACGGATGCACGGTCCGCTTAATGCGCCGCGCATATGTCGAAGCCATTACGCAATTCAGCGAAACACACGTGTTTCTGATGGGCCTTTTCAGTTGGGCCGGGTTCTCCCAGCGCGCGCGGCTCGTCACGAAAAGCTGCCGTGAGAGCCAATCGACTTATACTCCGCTGAAATTACTCGCTCTCTCGATCAATGCCGTTACATCGTTCTCCAGTTATCCGCTCACCATCGTCTTTGTCGCGGGCCTCTGCATTACGTTCCTGTCGCTCGTGTTCGCCTGCAAACTCATTGTTCAAAAATTGCTCGAGCCCGATTACATTCTGTCCGGCTTTACTTCCGTAATGGTTTCGCTTTGGTTCCTCGGCGGCACTATAATCAGCGTGCTGGGCGTGATCGGGATGTATATCGGGCGTCTCTTCAGTGAGGCCAAGTCGCGGCCGCAGTACTTCGTCCGGCGTATCTATGAAAAATCCGAGTAAGTGTCCAATGCCTACGGGATCTCGATGAGCATCAGCGCATTCGGCTCGAGCGTCACATCCAGGTGATCTCCCTGGATCGGCTGATTCACAGGCGCGCGCAGCGCGGTCGCCGCATTTAGCTGCTCGATCTGGCTGACAGTCGGGTAGATCGGGCTGCCCATGGCGCGATAGGCTGCGAGTGTATTGCCGTGCTCGTTATCGACTACGCTGATCCGCGCCGCCGCATTCGGCTTTAAGGAGCGGAAGACGAGGCGGACTGTTTTGGTCGGTCCCGTTTTGTCCGGATCAACCAGGTTCCACACTGCGATCGCCAGTAGGCCGTCGCGGCGCTTTGTCACGAGCACGTTCTTTGAAGGATTCGCCAGCCGCGTCTCCCCGAGCTTATGCAACAGCGCGAAATCATAAAAACTGGGCTTGTTAATTCCGCCCCTGGCGCGCAAACCGAAATGGCCTTCGAACGGTTTCGGAATCGGGCCACCCTCCTCGAAAACATCCGAAAACGTCCAGAAGGACATCATTTCCACTGTGCCGTCGCATTGGCGGATCGTGTTCGCAACCGCCGGTCCGACGAACGTCGTATCGCGCGACTCCTTCATCCCTTGCACATTCCACTCCGTCCAAAAAAGCGGGAGCTTCGGCATGGTGGAGGCGCGAATCTGTTCTTTTACCTTTGCTATGGCGCGGCAGACACGGTCGTCCATCGGAATATTTTCCTTCGTTCCGAACAGGTTCTCGACGGTGTCGTCCGCGTAGCCGTGGCTTGTGACGAAATCGACAGGCACATTGCCCGCCGCGGCAAACTTCAAAAAGTCGTCAACCCATGCCGCTGCCGCCGTTGCCGGACCGCCTACGCGCAATCGCGAATTTACGCTTTTGAGAGCGCGCGCCGTATGCTCGTACAGCTCCAAATACGACTTCTTGCGTGGAATACCATTCCAGAAATCGATATTTGGCTCGTTCCAGACTTCGAAGTACCACTGCGCCACCTCATTGATGCCGTACCGATCGATCAGGTGCTGCGCGAACGCCTTCATCAGGCCGTCCCAGCGTTCGAGACTTTTGGGTGGCGAAACGTTTTGCTTATACCAGAATGGATGCAGCGCATCGGGATTAAACGCGAGCTTTTTCGGCATAAAGCCGATCTCGACTACCGGCCGCACACCGTTGCGTAGCAGCCCGTCATAGATCTCGTCGACGTAGGCGAAATTGTAGACCGGGTTTCCGTGCTCGTCTTCGTTGTAGACACCGTTTTCATCATGCAGAATCGCGTGAAAGCGCACGTAGCGGAAATCGGTGGCGCCTTTCACGGCGCGCAGATCCGCGCGGTAGCTCTCGCGCAGCGCAAGGTTCGCGCGGCCTGAGCCGAACATGGCCTCCCAGAAGTGTGGAAACGGCGTTCCGGCGGCCTGCGTGTCGATCGTAATCGTCTCCTGCGCCTGCAGCGCGGCGGCGCTCAGAATCATCAGTAGAAAAAACCGTCTTCGTCTGTAATGCATACGATCCTGTCTTCCAGTAAATCGCAATGGCACGATGAAACAATGGATGAGCCCGCGCTTTATCAGCGAGGCGAAGATTCAACGATGGCACCTATGCGGCAGGACGTGCTTCGTGTGCTCCGGCTGGCTGTTCCGGTCGCCATGGGCGAGCTCGGCTGGATGGCCATGACGACCGTCGACACGATCATGGTCGGTAAACTCGGGGCCGCGGCAATCGGCGCAATCGGCGTCGGCAATAGCGCGTTCTATTCGTTTGCGATTTTCGGCATGGGACTGCTGCTCGGCCTCGATACGCTCGTTTCACAATCCTACGGCGCAGGCGATCGTGAAGACTGCCACCGCTCCTTAACGCAAGGTGTCTACCTGGCTTTCGCGCTTACCTTGCCTTTGATGCTATTGTTCGCGGCGATGCCGCCCATCTTCGGATGGCTCGGGATTGTCGAGCCGGTCAGCACGCTTGCCGGTGTTTTCGTTCGCGTGCTGAGCTGGAGCACGCTGCCGCTGTTGCTGTATGGCGCGTTTCGCCGCTATCTGCAGGGGATGGGACACGTCGGGCCGGTCATGTTCGCCCTCATCAGCGCAAACCTCGTGAACTGGTTCTTTAACTGGCTCCTGATCGAAGGTCATTTCGGTTTTCCGGCGCTCGGCGTGGCGGGTTCTGCGCTTTCGACTTGCTTTGCGCGTGTTTACATGGCAGCTGCGCTTGCGTTCTTCATCTGGTGGTATGAACGCGGCTTGCAGCCCGGATTCGGCAATCTCACGCAGCCGCCGGATTGGGCACGCGTGCGCCGTTTAATCCAGCTCGGCTTTCCGGCTGCCACGCAGATTCTGCTGGAAATCGCGGCATTCGGCGCAGCGGCAGTACTTGCCGGTCGCTTCAACCCCTCGGCGCTCGCGGCTCACCAGATCGCGCTGAATTGTGCCGCGCTGAGCTTCATGGTGCCGCTCGGCATCTCTTCTGCCGCTGCCGTTTCGGTCGGCCACGCTATCGGACGCCGGGATTTTCCAACCGCGCGGCGCAATGGCTTCATTGCGATGGGGCTGGCGTGTGCCTTCATGCTATGCTCCGCGCTTGCATTTTTGTTTCTGCCGAGGCCGATTCTGCGCATTTACACGCAAGATGCAGTCGTGCTCGCCACCGGAACCGGACTGCTCGCCATCGCCGCGCTCTTTCAGCTTTTCGACGGCACACAAACGGTAGCGACCGGAGCGCTGCGCGGGCTCGGTGAAACGCGCGGCCCTATGCTTGCGAACCTGGCGGGGTACTGGCTTTTCGGCATCCCGATCGGCTACGCGCTCTGCTTTCACTTCGGCCTTGGCGTCCATGGCCTCTGGTGGGGACTGACCGTTGCTCTCATCGCTATTTCGCTGCTACTGATCTGGCACTGGAACCGGCGCTCGGCCGTGCCTGTTCCTACCCTAAAATCGGAGCCTGTTTCTTTATGACGATTCGCACGATTGGCGTTCTTCTGTGCAGCACGATGACGCTGTACGCACAACAGAAAATTGAGCTGCACGTAAATGTAAGTGAGACTAACGGGCCGCTCGTTCCCGTTTGGAATTATTTCGGCTACGACGAACCCAATTACACGTATGCACCGAACGGTCGCAAGCTGATCGAAGAACTCGCTGCATCGAGCTATGCCCCGGTACATATCCGTGCGCATAATCTACTGACCTCAGGCGACGGCACAGCATCGCTCAAATGGGGATCGACGAATGCATACACCGAAAACGCGAGCGGGCATGCCATTTACAACTGGAGCATCGTCGACCGTATCTTCGATACCTGGATTCATGCCGGTGTGAAGCCGTTTGTCGAAATCGGCTTCACGCCCGAAGCGTTATCTACGCGCCCTGAACCCTACCGGCACAGTTTTCCGAACGGCACGGTTTTCACCGGCTGGTCTTATCCCCCGAAAGACTACGCGAAATGGTCCGAGCTGGTCTATCAATTCGTAAGACACTGCGCAGAGCGTTATGGCGAGAAAACTGCCGCGACTTGGGATTGGGAAGTCTGGAACGAGCCGGACATCCCTTACTGGCACGGCACGCCCGAAGAGTACGACAAGTTGTACGATGTGACCGCCGCGGCTGTGAAACGAGCGCTACCCGGCGCGCGCGTGGGAGGTCCGGCGACCACCGGGCCCGCTGCTCCAAAAGCCGCAGCCTTCCTCAAACAATTTCTCGATCACTGCGCCGAGCATAATTCGCCGCTCGATTTCATCAGCTTTCACGCCAAGGGCAGGCCGGAAGTCATCGACGGGCATCTGCGCATGGGCCTCGCGCAAGAACTGAAAGACGTGAGCGCCGGATTCGCCATCGTCCGCGCGTCAAAGTTTCGAGACCTGCCCATCGTGCTGAGCGAAGCCGATCCGGAAGGCTGTGCCGCCTGTTCGGCACGCACCAATCCGCGCAATGCCTATCGCAACGGAGCGCTGTATGCGGCATATGAAGCTGCTGCCATGAAAGGCATTCTGGAGCTTGCCAGGCAGACTGGCGCGAACCTGCAAGGCATCCTCACCTGGGCCTTCGAATTCGAAAATCAACCGTACTTCGACGGTTTTCGTACGCTTGCGACCAACGGGATCGATAAACCCGTTCTGAATTTCTTCCGCATGGCTGGCCTGTTGCGCGGCGACAGGGTTCCCGTCGCCGGCAACGCCCTCGCAGTTCGATCTGCCAATGGGGTCGCGATCCTAACGTGGAACTATCAGGAAGACGATGCCCCAGGGCCGGCTGCGGAAGTTGTCTTGAATATTGCCGGAGTGCCCGCGCAAGCGAAGCGGCTTCTGCTGCGGCATTATCGTATCGACGAGACGCATAGTAACTCGTACACCGTCTGGAAGGAGATGGGCTCGCCGCAGAATCCTTCCGCCGCCCAGTTCGACAAATTGAAACGCGCAGGTTACCTCGAGCTGCTCGATTCTCCGCGCTGGATCGACGCTGCTGCGCCGCTGCAGTTTGAACTTCCCCGCGAGTCCGTCTCGTTGATCGAGCTGAGCTGGTGAGAGGCGCGGGCTCAAGCACAGCTCCATTGGCACGGCGGCGGGACAGGAGAATATTCCTCCCGTCAACTACAACCAAAGCAATGCATCCCTTGGCAACATTAACTATGCTCCGTATGCTACGTGCCCGTAATCTCCGAATAGTTATTTCCGCAATTACGTTTCTTGTCAGCATTTTTGCCGCTCGGCCCAGTCCGGCGCAGAGCCAAGACCAGGCACAACGCATCGATCTTACGAGAGATCGGCTACCAAATGAAGAAACTTATCGGTATCCCGGCGGATCCTCTGATTCCTATAATCCAGACTCCCCCCTACCGTTGCCGTTATCGGTGCAAGGATTCGAAATTTCAGAAATAGATGTCGACCACTATGTAATCGGCCTAAAACTGACAAACCGAGGGGCGGTACCCTTTCAGGTTCCTTCATCGTTAAATATGCGAGAAGTAGAAGCAGATGGAAATAGGCGGCGCCGCACAATCCTGTTTGTTCTGGATCTCAAGGACTCCTCCACGAACACGTCTCAACTTGTGCCGATTCAATCAGCGGATTGTTCGGATAGTCTGCCCAAATCGTACGTTGTGTTGAATCCCGGGCAGACTGTTACCATTTTGCTGCCGTTACAAGGCCACGCTTTGTGGAAACTGCGATCGGCGCAAAGACCAAAGATCCGTTTGCGAATCACTGAATGGCTATTGAGCGACACAGCATTTTTTGTCGCTGCGACATCCAAACCGCTATTTAGCTCAGAGCTGACATGCTCGAATGGCCTCGCCAGTTTAACATGTCATTGATCGTCTGCCATGCATCGCGTTTTACTCGGGCGGATGATCTTCATGTGGACCGGATTTCGAATACTAAACGACTGCTACCGGGCATTCCCAGATTATCGTAGTCCAACCAGCGAGTGGCCCGACGCCCTGACTGGCGCGAATTGTCCAGCGTTATTACCGAACTGCAACACGGCCGTCAGCGAACGCTTACCGCTTAAGGCAGGAACGTAATCGAGTAACGGCCTGCCACTCGGATCATCTCGGCAATGTCAACCGGAGCGTCCGGCTCTTTTCCCCCGCGATCCCCGACGACGGGCGTCCCGAGGTCGCGGAAATAGTTTTCAAACCCTCCCGGCGTGATGTACACCAGAAAACGCACATGGCTCGATACGATCTTGAACGTGTGCACTACATTTCTTGGCAAGAAAGCCGACTCGCCGGACGCTAGCGTGATTTCTTCTTCGCCGCGGAGCACTTTCAACTTGCCTTCCAGCACATAGAACAACTCATCTTCGTTCCGGTGGACGTGCGGCGGGGGTTCTCCGCCGGGTCCGCCCTCCATTTCGACGAGCGCAAATTGCCCGGAAGTATCGCTGGAATCGGCATGAAAAGTAATAAGTCCGCCGCGCCACAGAATGGAGCGGGCCGGTTTCGAACCGGCAGGTTGATTTTCAAAGGAAAGTAGGGCAGTGCCCATTTATTAAGCTCCTCACTTCAATACGCGAAGCGGAGAACCGATTTGGCTCACGTGCGCCAGATAAATTAGGTTCGCGAACCGCGCGACATTTCACGTTTCAGGAATGCTTTGGCAACGGCCCAGTCTCGCTTGACAGTCGCCGGCGAAATACCCAGCACTTCCGCCGTTTCTTCGATCTTCAGGCCCGCGAAATAGCGTAGCTCGACAATCCGGCTCTGTTGAGAATCGGTGCGCGCCAGCAGCTCGAGTGCATCATCTAGCGCGATCAAGTCCACATCCTCGCCGGATGCCGGTTCCATGCCTTCTTCGAGCGAGAGCTTGATCTGATCGCCGCCGCGCTTACCTGCCATCTTCGCCCGCGCATGATCGACCAGAATGCGCCGGATCAACTCCGCCGAGAGCGCAAAGAAATGATTGCGATTGCGCCATTCGACCTGCCGTTGATCCACCAGGCGCATGTAGGCTTCGTGAACCAGCGCTGTGCCTTGCAGTGTGTGGTTCGCGCGCTCGCGATGGATATAGGACTGCGCCAGCCGTCTGAGCTCGTTATAGACCAGTGGCGTCAGCGCATTCAGCGCCTCCTGGTTGCCGCCTTGCCATTGGCCCAGCAATGCCGTTATGTCGTGCGTTGGCTCGCTCATGGTTTGTTCTGAGAGGTATTCATGTCACGGATCAGCACCACGTCCGCCGTCGTAAACCCGCGCGAATAGACTAAGCCATCACGGGACCAGTCGAAAGAATAGATATCGCCCGAATCGAATCTGGTAAGCGCGCGCGGCGCACTGCCGTTTACCGGCAGCACCCAGATGTTCGAAGCCGCGTGCGCGTAATCCAGAAAAGCGATGGCGTCTCCGTCTGGTGTCCAGCGAATCGGCGTATCCGGCTTCGCATCGGGCGTCGCATTCAGCACACGTAATGGCTCGCCTCCATCGCGGCTGAAAATAGCGATCTTCCATTGCGGAGTTTCGGTAGTTTCGCTGTACCACGCGGCGATCCGGCCATCCGTGCGGGAAACGGCAGGATGCATCGTCAAAGCTGTTGTAATCTGTTCCGCTTTGCCGCCTACGGCAGAAACGCGCCAGATATTGAAAACGCCATTGCTGCTGGTTCTGTGAAACAGAACAGATTTCCCGTCGGGAGTGAACTGCGGCCAATTGCCGTCGCCGGCACTGCTGCTCAGTTGCTGGGAACGGCTGCCGTCCAGATTTACGCGCCAGATCTGCCAGTTTCCGCTTCGATTCGAATGAAACGCAAGTGCATCGGCGCCCGGTGAGCCGCTCGGAGCGTAGCTGCGTCCAATACCGGATGTGATCTGCCGCTGCCCTGCTCCATCCGCATTCATCACCCACAGGTCCGCCGAGCCCGTCGCATCGGAGGCGTACAGGATCCGCCCGTCTGAAAGCCATGAAAGATCGAAGTAACGGCCGCTTCCGGCGGTGATCTGCACAGGATGCGTCAAATCGTTCGGCTTAGCGACGTAGACGTTCGATATCGTCTGCGACTGCACGGAAACGATCTCCGTGCCGCGCGCATTGAGACTCGCTCCGGAATAGTCATCCAGGTCGTTGCCGATGCGGCGAATGCCATCTTTAGGCCCGGGATACGGCACGTACCAGATTTGTTGAAAGGACGATTCGTGCTCCTGCCCGACTACGGCCAGAGCGGTTTTGTTATTGGTCCAGGTGACGCTTTGGACCCATTGCCAGCGCGGCGAAACGACCGGATGCCGCTCTCCGCTCGCGGTGTCCACGACATACAATCGCACCAGGAAGCCATTACCGTCTCTGCCTTCAGCCGCGAAGGCGATTTGCCTGCCGTCGGAAGACCACGCCGGTGTACATGTCCAGGCGAAACGCAGCGGGTACTCATAAGAGGTGAGCACGCGCCGCTTATTCGCCTTCAGATCTAAAATAACCAGCTCGTCCATTCCTTGATCCAGATTGGACTCAAAGAAGACAGCCTCGCGGCCATCGGGCGAAAGACGAACAGGACCCGGGAATCTCGCCTGAATCTGCCGGATCGGACCTCCGGCCGCCGGAACAGTAAAGAGGCTGCGATTCGAAGGATCTTTTGGCGGAAATGTCACAAACTCGACCGCAGAACCGTGATCGGTGAATCCGAGGGCGCCGAGCTTTCCGCTCAAGTGCGGAACAAGTTTGACAACACGCCCGTTCTGCATGTCACGCCGCCAGATCGCCATGGCGCCACCATCCTGGGCTGCGTAAACAACGGTTTTGCCATCGGGCGAAATAGCGGCGCTATCGGCGATACCATTCGCAGTCAGCTTTGTCGTCCTGACATTTGTGAAAGGCGCGGGCTGCCGCCTCATCAGCCACCAGGTCAGGGCCGCTACGATTGCAATCGCCGCGCACGCTGCCGCGATCAGCGTAAATACCGGTTTTTTCCGGCTGACGCTCTGGCGTTTCGGCAGCAGTTTTTTAAATCTCGCCTCGCGCCGCAGCGGATCCCAGCGTGGATCGACTTCAATCCAGCACAACCACCAATCCCGATCGACGCGGGCTTGCTCGAGATGGCGAAGCGCCTGCTGCGTGTCGCCTACCGCGAGAGCAGCGGATGCCCGGTCATAACCGGAAACGTATCGCGTCTTGGTGAGCTCCTCGATCTCATTCCTTAGCCGCATAGCCGCAGCCATATTGCGCGCCGCAGCTTGCGCGTGAGCCATCGCGCTCAACGCGGCCGGCGCGCGATTGCCGAGCTGCACCGCCCGTTCGGCGCTCCGCAAAGCTTCTGATACAGCCCCGGTTTCGAGATAACACCAGGTGAGCATCTCCTGCAAAATTCCCGATTTCGGCAACTCCCGGGAGGCATCAAGCAGCAGGCGCAGCGCCGTATCAAATTGCCGCGCATTGTAATGGACGAAGCCCAGCGCCGCGGCGATAAGAATCGAGTTCGGGTCGACTTTTTGGGCGCGCTCCAGATTCGCAATCGCCAGTTCCGGCCGGTTCCGAGCCGAATTGAGCAGCCCGAACCAGTGATGCGCGCTCGCATAGTTGGGATTGCGAACGGTAGCCAGGTTGAAGTGACGCTCCGCCTTCTCTTCGTCGCGGTGATAAGCCCAGATCGCAAAGGCGAGCGAAGCGTGGGCCTCACCCAACGTGGGCTCCAGTCGAACTGCCGTTTGGGCCGCATCGATGGAAGCTGCGAAACTTTCCGCGGGCGGCACACCGCCCCACAGCCCCATGCGCAGGTGATAGTCCGCGATGCCGGCGTGCGCGCGCGCAAACGTGGGGTCGATGTGTATCGCCTCGGTGAAGCAGACCAAGGCCTTCAACAACTTTTCCTGGTCTCCCGAAGCGTTATTCCAATACCAGCGCCCGCGCAGATAAGCCGCGTGGGCTGCGCCGCTGTTTGTTCCCGAGCGGCTGATCTCCGCGCGCTCTTCGCCGGTCAGATGAGGCAGAACCGCGTTCGCCACCTGCTCGGCGATGGCATCTTCGAGCGCGAGGAGCGTCTTCTCGGTTGCCTCGACCTGACCTGCCCACACCGCGATACCCGCTTCCGCAAACACCAGTTGGACGTTCGCGCGCACACTATCTTCGAAGATGTGAACCGAGCCTTCCAGGATGTACTCGACATTCAGCTCTCTCGCCGCGCGCACTGCTTCTACACCGTTCGCATATTTCAGAACGGTACTCGGCGGCGGAATCGAGAGGCGTTCAATCCGGCTCAGCCGCGTAATTAACGTCTCCGTAATTCCCGGCGCGAGGAATGCGTTGCTGCTGGTCTGATCGCCCAGGATTCGAAACGGAAGAATAGCCAGCGAGACCGTGGGAGCGCCTTCGGTCATCGATTCCGGCGTGTTGGCCACTGGCGGCACTCCGCTCAGATAACGCCGGATATCCGCCGTGAAGCTTTCCACCGACGGATAACGCTGCGCCGGATCGGCATGCATGGCGCGCAGCAGGATGGCGCGCAGATGCGCCGAAAGGTGAGTCTCGCGCGTGCAGGACGAATCGGCATCTCTCCGGTCGAGATACGCTTGATCCGGACGCCGGCCGCAGAGTAGCTCGTAGAGAACCACGCCGAGCGAGTAGATGTCGCTCCGGACGGTCGCTGTGTCGCCGTGCAACTGCTCGGGACTGGCGTAGGCGGGCGTAAGCATCCGGAACGTGTGGTGCGTCGCTTCTAAATCGATTCCGGCAGGCTCAACGGCCAGCATTTTCGCGATGCCGAAATCGAGCAGCTTCGGCGTGCCGTCGGCTTTCACCAGAATGTTGCCCGGCTTCAAATCGCGATGAATGATATTCCGTTCGTGCGCGTATTGAACGGCCGTGCAAACCTTGATGAAAAGGCTGAGCCGGTCGCGCGTGGTCAGCGAATTTGATTCGCAATACTGATTGATGGGCTGACCCTCCACGTACTCCATCACGAAGTACGGGAAGCCGTTGGGAGTCGTGCCGCCATCCAGCAAACGGGCGATGTAGGCGTTTTCCAGTCTGGCGACAATCTGCCGCTCCTGCCGGAAGCGGCGGATGGCAGGCGTCGTCTCGGCCCCCTTCCGGATCAGCTTAATGGCAACGCGCTTATCGAATTCGCTATCGGCGCGCGTAGCCAGGTAAACTTCGCCCATACCGCCGCGGCCGATTTCTTTTTCGAGGCGATACGCTCCGACCCGGGCGCCGATGAGCGTGCCGGCGGTCGTGAGCATTTCCGCGTCCAGGACTGAATTTACGGAAACCACGGGACGGTCGAGAAAGTCGCCGGTCTGATCGTAATTCGCGAGCAGGCTCTCTACTTCGCGCCTGAGCTCGCGATTGTCGCCGCAACGACTCTCTAGAAGACGCTCGCGATCCTCGCCGGCAACCTCCAACGCAGCTTCAAAAAGCGCCTTGATATCTGACCAGGGAACTTGGCCGGCGTTTGTCTGGTCGTCAGATGAGCCCGGACGAGCGTCGCGTTTCATGCTGCTTCCCCCCAACAGAAAGGTTGGTTGGGGGGACTAGTCCGGTATTTTACATTACTTTTGAAAATGTTACAGCATGTACCCAAACCAGAAATAGGCTTGGCGTACCAGCGACATCACCACCATCGAAAAGTTCTCGTACATACCCGGTCTCCGTTTCATCCAGCTACGCGCGAAACCCGAGGGAAAGAGATCACACAAATAAATTTTCTTGGGCCTGAGCCGTTTTGTACTCCCCCTGCGCGTAGCTTTTTGAGGATCAAACGAATGCTTCTGGAAATGACCGAAAATTCTGCGTCCGGAACAACTGCTCCTGTCGCGCCGCCGCCTTCCGCTGGCTTGTTACAGCTCCTGTTCAGCAGGCACATCACCTACTGCGTTTCCGCGCTTGCGCGCCTGGGTGTTGCCGACCATATGAATGAGAGCCCGGTCGATGTGGAAGCGCTTGCTCATAAAGTCGCGGCGCAGCCGGCCGCGCTCTACCGGGTCATGCGGATGCTTGCCGGCGTCGGTGTATTTGAAGAGACATCAAACAGGAAGTTTCGGTTGACGGAAATGGGCGCCCTGCTACGGACCGATGCTCCGGGTTCGTTCCGTTATTTGGCCATTCAGTTCGGTGATCCCTGGAGCACGCGTTGTTGGGAGCGGTTTACCGACACATTAAAAACCGGCGTCGACTCGGTAACCCTGACGTTTGGAAAGAATGTTTTTGAGCTGTTCGCGGAAGAGCCGGAGCAGGCCGAGCACTTCAACCGGTCCATGACCGGCCTCTCGGCATTTTTGACGGAACCGATCCTGCGCGCTTACGACTTCAGCAGCATTCATCGGCTGGCAGACGTGGGAGGCGGTCACGGCCGCCTGCTCGCGGCTGTTCTGAACGAGAATCCTCTCATGAAGGGCGTGGTCTACGACCTGCCGGAGGTTGCAGCGGGTGCGCCGGGACAGCCGCATCTTGCCGACTGCGCCGGGCGCATCGAGTTCGAAGCGGGAAGCTTTTTTGAACGCGCCCCCTCCGGATGCGATGCCTATATGCTGAAGTTCATTCTCCACGATTGGAGCGACGAGCATTGCAAGACGATTCTGCGGTGCATTCGCCAGCAGCTTCCTCCTGATGGGCGCGTTCTGGTGATCGATCAGGTCGTCAACGACGATCCGGCGCCGTCACCAGTTAAGCTTCTCGATATCGAGATGCTCGCATTAACAGTCGGCGGACGCGAAAGGACCGAGGCGGAATTCCGCGGACTGTTTGCATCCGCGGGGCTGAAACTCGCGAAGGTGTTTCGCACCGACAGCCCGGTCTGCATCCTCGAAGCGCGGCCACTTTAACTCATCGCCTACCGGGGCAGCGCAGCGGAATCGGAAACCTCCACCGGCGCTGGCCGCTCCCGTTCCAGCGATGCCGGAAGGCTGAAGAAAAAAATCGATCCTACGCCTGGCTCGGAGGTGGCCCAAATCCTGCCGCCGTGCCGCTCGATAACCTTGCGGGCGATGGAGAGTCCCATTCCGCTCCCCTCGACGTCGCGATCGTGAAGCCGCTGGAAGAGCCCGAAGATCCTATCCGCAAACTGCGGATCGAAACCCTGACCGTTGTCCTTGATGGAGAAAACCCAATTCGCGGCATCGCGATGCGCGCGGATTTGAATGCGCGGCGGCTCCTCGCGCCGGTATTTGATCGCATTGGAAATAAGATTCTGCAGCACCTGCGAGAGCTGTACGGGATCGACCATAAGCGAAGGCAGCGGCCCGTGTTCGATCTCCGCATGAGTCTCGCGGATCGCGGCTTGCAGGCTGATTTCCGCCTGCTCGAGCAAATTCTCAAAAGAAACCCGCTCGCTAGGCTGTCCCGATTTGCGCAGGCGGACGAGCGTCAGCAAGCCGTTGATCAAATCCGTCATGCGGCGCGAAGCCGTAATGATGTAGCCGATGAATTCGTCAGCTTCCGCATCCAGCCGCCCTTTATAGCGCACGGCCAGCAGTTGCGAGAAACTGGTGATGGTCCGCAGCGGTTCCTGTAGATCGTGACTAGCGAGATAGGCGAACTGCTGCAGTTCATCGTTGGCATGAGTCAAGTCGCGTGTGCGCTCCTCGATGCGCGCTTCTAAATGTATGTTGGCCGTTTTCAGCTTGGCGTTCGCGATGTCGCGTTCCGCAAGATACCGGAGCAGCGCATTATAGAGCCAGACGATCACCGCAATCATCAGCAGTGAGCCCGTGAAGAAAAAGACAAAGCTGCCGCGCGAGTAGGTTCGTTGTGAATCGAGGATGGCGAACTCTTCGCGGTCGAGCCGCGAGGAAAGTTCCCGCGCTTTCGTGCGGAGTTGATTCATCGTTTCCTGCTCGCGATTAAGATGAGCCGCCAGAAGCTCCGGTGTGAAGCTCCCGGCCTGTTTGCGCGCGATCCCTTCATCAGCTTGCCCGAAACGTTTATTGACAAGCTCCAGCAGTTGGTCTACCTGCGGGCGCTCATCCGGCCGTTCCGCTGCGTATGCGCGGCTTTGCCGTTCCCATTCCGCGAGCGAGCTTTTCGCCTGCGTCAACGGCTCAAGAAAACTGGGATCGCCCGTCAAATAGAAGCCGCGCTCGCCCGATTCGGCATCGCGCGCATGCGCTTGCAACTGCAAAATCGAATTCGCCATGCGCTGCACTTCCAACAATCGGGTCTCGCGGTGTTCGGCAGCTTGGTTGACGAAAAAAAAGACGAGACTGAAGGCGAGTGGCACCGAAAACAGCGCGGCTAAGCGGCGGCGCGTTTTCGGTTGCACGTGCGTCGTCATCGGTTCCATTTTAGGCGTTGGGCGAACGGTCCCGCGATTCCCCGCGCCTGCTAAACTGAAGCCAAAATCGCGGACGGGGGTTCTTCGTTTACCGGGTCCGCGTTTATTTCATGGCAATTCAGACGTTATTCGGGTCTGTTCCAACAGAACCCAATCTGCTCGATCGCCTCAAAGCAGGCATTGAGAAAACACGCTCCGGGCTGGTGGACCGCCTGGAAGATGTTCTCTCCGGCCGCAAAGAAATCGACTCCGAACTGCTCGAAGAGCTCGAGTACACGCTGATTACAGCCGACCTCGGCGTGCGCACGGTGGAAGATATCCTGGAGCGCATCCGCCTGGACGTGGACCGCCGCTCGACAGCGGATGCGAGCGAGATCCGTGCCTTGATCCGCGAGCAATTGCTCGAAACGCTGCGCGCTTCCGAAACTCCGGTGCACGTCGTAAAGACGCCGCCCGCAGTTGTGATGCTCGTCGGAATCAACGGCGCCGGCAAAACTACGACCATCGGCAAACTCGCGCATCGTTTTCTCGGAGAAGGACGCAAGGTGCTGCTGTGCGCGGCCGATACGTTTCGTGCGGCCGCCATCGAGCAGCTTGAAATTTGGGCCGAGCGCGCGAAGGTCGACCTCATCCGGCAGAAAACAGGCGCCGACCCGAGCGCAGTTGTGTTCGATTCGCTGCAAGCGGCCAAGGCGCGCGGTGTCGATTATGTCATCATCGACACGGCCGGCCGGCTGCACACGAAAGAAAACCTGATGGCCGAGCTCGAAAAAATGCGCCGGACCTGCCAGCGCGTCGTGCCCGGAGCGCCGCACGAAGTTTGGCTCGTGCTCGATGCCACCACCGGGCAAAACGGATTGGAGCAGGCGCGCAAATTCACAGAATCGGCCGGCGTCACCGGCATCATTCTGACAAAGCTCGACGGCACGGCCAAGGGCGGTGTTGTGGTGGCGATTGCGCGCGAGCTGAACCTGCCGATTCGCTTCATCGGCATCGGCGAAAAAATTGACGATCTGCTTCCCTTCGAGCCCGACCGGTTTGTCGAGTCGCTGTTTGACTAAAGCGAGCCTTCGATGAATCGCTATATGGTGGAGGCGCTCGCGCTCGCCCAACAGGGGCGCGGCCAGACGAGCCCGAACCCCACGGTAGGCGCCGTAGTCGTGAACAACGAGCATGTCGTCGGGCGCGGTTATCACACCTGGGCGCAAGTGGATCATGCCGAAGTCGTCGCGTTAGGCCAGGCCGGTGAAGCTGCGCGCGGCGCAACCCTGTACGTCACGCTTGAGCCCTGCTCGCATCACGGACGAACCGGTCCATGTGCCGACCGGGTGATCGCAGCAGGGGTCGCGCGTGTCGTCGCGGCAATGAGCGATCCGAACCCGCAGGTCAGTGGCCAGGGTTTCGCGAAGCTGCGCCATGCCGGAATCGCAGTCGAAATGGACGAGGAAGCGAGAAGCGAGGCCGAGCGTTTGAACGAGTCGTTCATTCACTACATGCGAACGGGCAAGCCGCTCGTCACGGTGAAAGCTGCGGTGACGCTGGATGGCAAAATCGCAGCGCCGCAAGACAATCTCGGCTGGATCACCAGCGAGACCGCGCGCCGCGACGTGCAGCAGGTCCGGCATTGTTCCGACGCGATTCTGACCGGCATCGGCACCGTGCTCGAAGACGATTGCCTGCTGACCGATCGCTCCGGCCTGCCGCGCAGCCGGCCGCTTCTGCGAATCGTTCTGGATTCTCAGCTCCGAATCCCGCTCACTTCGAAGATCATCACCGGCGCGCAAAGTGACGTGATGGTTGTGGGCACCTCCGCCGCTCCCGCGGAACGCCGCAAAGCACTCGAAGCCATGGGCATTCGCGTCGTGATTGCCGATGGAACAGCCGGACGCACCGATCCGCACAAATTACTGGATGTGCTGGCGGCCGAGCGCTATCTCTCTCTCATGGTGGAAGCAGGAAGTCATGTCAACTGGACCATGCTCGACCGCCAGATTGCCGACAAGATTCTTTTCTACTACGCGCCAAAGATACTCGGCGGACTTCGCAGCCTTCCTGTAGCCGGCGGGACCGGACGCATGCGCCGCGCCGATGCAATCCTGCTCGAGCGCGTCACGCTTCACCCGATCTCAAAAGACGAATTTGCCGTCGAGGCCTACCTGGTGAAAGGCAAATAGATGTTCACGGGAATTGTGGAAGAAGTCGGTTCCATCGCGGAGCTGGAAAACTTGGAGACCGGCGCGCGCCTGCGGATTAGCTGTTCCACCGTGCTGGACGGAACGAGCATCGGAGCAAGCATAGCCGTCAACGGGTGCTGCTTGACGGTTGTCGAGATCGGAAGCAATGCTTGGACCGCCCAGGTCTCTCCTGAGACCCTGCGGCGGACGAATCTGGGCGATCTGGAGCCGGGCTCGCTCGTAAACCTGGAGAGGCCGCTGCGCGCGGACGGACGCCTTGACGGCCACTTCGTGCTCGGTCACGTCGATGGAACAGCTGAAATCGCGTCGCTCGAAACCCTCGGCGGCGGCAATTGGTGGCTGCGCATCCGCCTGCCGGGCGATCTCAGGCATTACGTCGTAAGCAAGGGCTCGCTGGCCGTCGATGGCATCAGTTTGACAGTGGCGGAACTCAGCGGTGACCTGGCCGGATTCACCATTCTGCCTTTTACTTACGAGCACACGGCGCTGCGCGGGCGCGGTCCCGGGTCGCACGTCAATCTGGAAGTCGATATTCTCGCCAAACATCTCGAACGACTCATGGCTCGGCATTTGCCTTAGACCATATTCCGTACAAGATGGTGTCGAACGTACCGGGACCAATCCGATAGCGAAATTTCAATCGCCCGCTGCACTTCCGTTAGACAGAGCAGATATGAGCCAGCTTTTACACGAAGAACTTACCATCGCGGACATCAGGGCGCTAGCCGCGTCCATCTACGAGCCGGAGCCGCGGGTATGGGTGGGCGATCGCTGGCGCTGTCCGCAATGTTTGAAATTGAACCGGCACAAAGAATCGGCGTGCGCGTGCGGAATTTCGCGTGACGGATTGCCGGAATTCTGCGAAGTATTCTAAAGCGTCTCCCGCCCTACTGGACACGATACTTCTCCATATCGGACCGCTTGAACGCAAGGCCAAAACCTGGTCGCGCGAGGTCGGGCCGCAGCATACCGCCTTTCACCGGAAGCGCGCCTTCAAAAGCCATTTTTTCTATACGCGCGTGATCAAAAAAATATTCAACATTGATGGCGCGCTTCGCTCCGCAGCATGCGTGCGCGTGAATGGAGGGCGCAGTATGCGCGGAGAGCGGCATCGCATGGCTCTCGCATAACGCATCGGCCGCGAGGAAACCGGTCACTCCGGCACACCGCGTCGCATCGGCCTGTAGCACATCCACCGCGCCCGCTGCTAGCATGCGGCGGAAGTACCACGAATCGTAGCCGTATTCTCCGGCGGCGATGTTCATTCCCTTCGGGCCGCAATCCCGCATGAGCCGCAAGCCTTCCAGGTCGTCAGAAGAAACCGGCTCTTCAAACCAAGTAATTCCGAAATCGGCGAAGCGCTGGGCTTGAGCGAGCGCCTGCTTGCGCGTGTAAGCGCCGTTGGCATCGACAAAGAGCTCGACTTTTTCTCCAATGGCCGCGCGTGCCACACGGACGCGGTGAAGATCGGCCGCAGCATCACGCCCGATCTTCATCTTCACGGCGCGAAAACCGCTTTGCGCCCAACCGCCGAGCTGGTCGCGCAATTGCTCATCGGAATAAGATGTGAAACCGCCGCTGCCATACGCCAGAATTTCCGTGCGCACGAGCCCGAGCAGCACGGCCACAGGGACATTCAGCAGCCGGCCTTTCAGGTCCCAGAGCGCGTTGTCCACAGCGGCAATTGCCATGGAAGCGATGCCGGGACGTCCAAGATTTCGAATCGCTGCGACCATCGCGGTCCAGGCTGCGCCGTTTGCCAGCGCGGTCATGCCTTTCACCTTCGGCGCGAGCAACTGCTCGATCAAATTCGCCGTGGCCGTATCTGCATAGCTGTAACCCAGACCGGTCTCGCCTGCTGCGGAGATTTCGACCAGCACCAGCGTGGTCTTGTCCCAGACAAAGGTGCCGTCCGATTCCGGCGTCTCGGTAGGGACGGTGTAGGCGGAAACTTCAAGCCGTTCCATGACTGGTGCAGGGGAGTTCATGCCTTGCCCGCGTGACTCGCTCTTCTGTAGTCGAAATACGTGCTGTCTTCCTGCGAGCCCCGTCTAAATATGCCCAGAATTTTCGCTTTCGACTTCATGGAAAAATGCGATACCTGCCAGATATCGCCTTCCACCGGCGACATCTCCAGTTCGAATTGCGTGCCCGGCTCCACTTTCGCCAGAAATCCTACGATCGATACCGGGCGAACCACCTCGGCCGTTACTTTCACCCATTGGAACGTTTTCTTGTCGATCCAAAGCTGGCCCTGCATGCCCGTCAATACTTGCGTCTCCATATTGGGAGGCCGATAGCCCGGCCGAGGTTTCGCTTTCAGAACATAGACTTCGAATCCGCGCACGCGCTGCTCGCCAGTGTAAGTAAAATCGAAGGCTTTCGTGAGCTGCTGCATCATCTCGTTGTCGCGCTTGCGCTCTTTCTCATATTTCGCGATGCGCTGCTGCCTGTCCGATTGCGACTCCGAATGGCGCCTGGCAGCTTCGTGCTGCTGTTTTTTCTCCTCTTGAGCTTGCTGTTCTTTCGACAGCGATTTACCGTTTACCGCGATCAGCCGCTGGTAAGGCGAGCCCTCGATCATCGTGATCTGGTAAGTCTTCGATCCTTTTCCTTCGCGATCGCGCTCCTTGTAATTGAAATCGGGAGCGGCTTTGAAATCGGCCTGGTTGGCAGCCACGGATTTCTGAATGATCGATGCAATATCCGGCCGTTGTGCGCCGGATATCGCCAAGGTGAAAACGAAAAACGGGAAGACGCCCGAATGAGCACGAGAAAAAAGGGACACAGGATGGAGTCCTATGTCCCTTGTAGCATTCGCCTCTAAGATGCGGTGCTGGCTGTCTTACTGAACGATCAGCAGCGGCCGCAGCCGGCGCGTTGTTTCGGCGCCGCGCAGGCGCTGAAAACCCTTCGATTCAAGCTGGCGAACCCGTTCCCGCGTCAGCCCGAAATCGCGCGCGATCTCTTCGAGCGTGTGCTCGCGGTCGCAGCCGATTCCAAAGCGCATGCGAATCACTTTTTCTTCCGTCGGCGAGAGCGATTTGAGCGCATCCTGCGCTTCGTTCTGCAAGTCGCGATCGATCAACTGGCCCATTAGCGAGCCCGTCGAGCGGTCTTCGAGCAGGTCACCCAAAACCGATTCGCCATCTTTGCCGACCGGCAGATCGAGCGATACCGGATCGCGCGAAATCGCGCGCAGCTCTTCGACTTTATCGGCCGTCGTACCCATCAACGCCGCCACTTCTTCATTCTTCGGCGCGCGTCCGAGCTCTTTCTCCAGTTCGCGCGCAAGCCGCACGTATTTGGTCAGCGTTTCGTTCATGTGGACCGGAATACGGATGGTGCGGGACTGATCGGCAATCGCGCGCGTCACCGCCTGCCGGATCCACCACGTTGCGTAAGTAGAGAATTTGTAGCCGAGATGGTAATCGAACTTCTCGGCGGCTCGCATCAGGCCGATGTTGCCTTCCTGAATCAGGTCGAGCAGGTGCAGCCCGCGGTTGACATATTTCTTTGCGATCGAAACCACCAGGCGAAGATTGGCCTCGATGAGCGCCGATTTTGCCGCGGCCAGTTCTGCTTCGCCGTGTCGGACCGCTTTGAGCCAGTGACGCATCTGGCGCGCACTCGCCCCGGCTTTCTGCTCGCGTTCGCGAATGTGGCGCTTGCTCTCGCGCACAGCCGCTGTTCTGTTGCCGGCCCGGGCAAGTTCGCGCTCGTAGCGCAGAATCTCTTCCACCGCGTGCTCGACAGCAGCCGCAAAACGCTTCCATTCTCTTTCCTGAAGTGGAAGGACTCGCACCGCGCGCGAGCAATTCACCGATGCACGCGCGACCTGGCTCGCGAGCCTGGCGCGCACGTTGACATGGCGTGCCGGCGTCGCTGCTTCTTTTTCTTTCAGCGCGGCAAGATTGCGTTGCAGCCGCACCACCCGCGCCAGTTGCTGCGTGCTCTCCAGGCGAACTTTCTCCCTGCCGTCCTCGGGACCGAGCTCGACCAGATCGTCGATCCGGACCGCGCCGCGGCGCAGGTCCTCATAATGCGCGAGCACCATCTCCCAAATCAGCGGCGACCGGGAGAGGGCTTTGCGAATACGCCATTTGCCGCGTTCCATGCGCTTGGCAAGCGCAATCTCACCTTCGCGCTTGAGCAGCGGAACCGAACCCATTTCGCGCAGGTAAAGCCGCACCGGGTCGTCGGTCGAGACCGGCTCCGGCTCCCGCTCGTCCTCGGAGTGCCAGCTGTGCTCGAAGCCTTCATGGAAGCCCGGCTCGGTAAAACCATGCTCCTCTTCCGCAATCCTGAGCGAGCCCTCGTGGGCTATGCTATGTTCTTCGAATCTCTCCATTTAATCCTGATTGTTCCTGGCGCAATTTGAGCGAGTGGCGACTCTCCGATGCCTGTTCCGCCTCTCGCGTGTTACAATTTGACCCTGTTTGGGGAATCGCTTTGAAGAGCTTATCGGCTCGAAAGATAGATTTCCCTGATCTTTCGATGCGGAAATCCCCGGCCCGGTTGCTCTAATCTGAATGGTACCGCGTTTGTAGGCCTTCTGCACGCCGAAAACCGCGACTTCGCGGCCTGTCATCCTTCTGACCCTGGAAATCGCCGGCGCATCGTCTTAAACCCTCGGCACGCTGAAAACGCGGCCTCTTCGCGATAAACTCTTGAAAGATATCCACGTCGATATTGACCCCGAATATGAGTAGTATGCGTCGATTCCTGGCAGCGGCGGGCCTGGTCGCCTGCTGCGCTCTGCAGCCTGACCGGTTAGCCGCCCAGAATACAAAACAACCCGTTTCTTTTCAGCAGGATATCGCGCCTGTGCTGGATCGCGCCTGCGGCCAGTGCCACATCCGTTCGATGCAAGGCAAGCTGCGGCTGGATTCGGAAGCCGCGATTTTGCGAGGCGGAGCCTCCGGTCCGGCCATTTCGCCGGGCCATAGCGGCGATAGTCTGCTGGTCAAACGGATTCTCGGGTTGACGGATGCACCCCGTATGCCGCTCGGGGCCCAGCCCCTCTCGTCCGCGGACGTTCAGCTCATCCGCCGCTGGATCGATGAAGGCCATTTTTCACAGCCGAGTGCCGCTTCGGATGGCTTCGTTCCTCAAAAAACCGGTGAGTCCGGCAGCGCAACTGGCTTCGTTCCTCAAAATTCGAGTGCTGGGTCATCCGGCGTGTTTGCCAAGGCCGTCCGGCCGATCCTGGCCCAGCGGTGTTATTCATGTCACGGTCCGCAGCTGCAACAGAACGGCTTACGGCTCGATTCGCTTACGGCCATCCTAAAAGGAAGCGACTATGGGCCGGTCATCGTGCCACATAAAAGCGACCAGAGCCGGCTCGTTCAACGCCTCCTCGCCAAAGAGCGTCCGCAGATGCCCTATGGCGGGCCTCCATTGAGCGCCGGCGAGATCGATACCATCCGGAAATGGATCGATGCCGGAGCGCCGGGTCCGGACGACACCACCCCGCTGGCGGTGAAAGCCCCGCCCAGGCATTGGTCCTATGTAAAACCGGTCCGGCCGGAACTTCCGCCAGTAAAAGACACCGCCTGGTGCCGGAATGCAATCGATCGCTTCATCCTGGCGAAGCTGGAGAAAGAAGGGTTAAAGCCCGCGCCCGAAGCGGACCGTGCCACGCTGATGCGGCGCGTCTATTTGGACCTGACCGGCCTGCCGCCATCGCCCGCGGAAATCGATGCTTTCCTGGCGGATCGCGCCCCCGATGCATACGAAAAGCTGGTGGACCGGCTGCTCGCTTCCCCCCACTACGGCGAAAAGTGGGCACGCCAATGGCTGGATCTCGCCCGCTACGCCGACAGCAACGGCTACGAAAAAGACCGGATCCGGACGGCTTGGGAATATCGCGACTGGGTGATCCGCGCGCTCAATGCCGATATGCCGTTCCGCGAATTTACCATCGAGCAGATCGCGGGCGACATGCTGCCCAATCCCACCAAGGATCAGTTGATCGCCTCCGGCTTCAATCGCAATTCGATGCTGAACCAGGAAGGCGGCATCGATGTGAACGAGTATTACTACTACAGCCAGGTCGATCGTGTGAATACCACCGCCGCCGTATGGCTCGGCTCGACGCTTGCTTGCGCGCAATGCCACAACCATAAATTCGATCCATTCACCCACAAGGATTACTACCGTTTCCTGGCATTCTTCAACAACTCGGAGCACCATGTCGCCGGGCCGGACGATCGCTGGATGGCCGAACCGGAACTCGAGCTGCCCACGCCCGAGCAGGAGAAGAAGGCGAAAGCTTTGCGGACCGAGATCGCTTCTCTGCAGAGCAAGCTAGATACGCAAACGCCTGAATTCGATCGCGCGGAGACGGCCTGGGAGAGCCAGTTAAAAGCCGCGCCGCAGAAGTGGACGGTGCTGCCGCTCAAGGAATATAAATCGGCCGGTGGAGCGACGCTCACTCTGAAGCCGGATGGCTCCGTGCTGGCGTCGGGCACAAATCCGCAAGCCGATACCTACGTGCTCGAAGCACAAACGAAACTGAATGCGATTACCGGTGTGCGCCTGGAAGTGCTGCCGGATGCAAGTCTTCCGCACGGCGGGCCGGGACGCGACCCGGGCGGCAACTTTTTCCTGAGCGATTTCGAAGTGGAAGTCGCGCCCGCGACGAATCCTTCCGCGGTCGAGCGCGTCCGCTGGAAATCGGCGCTGGCCGATGAATCGCAGCAGGGCTATGCCGTAAAGAACGTTGTCCAGAAGAAACTAGGAGTCCTCAGCGGCTGGGCCATCGAGGAGGGCGCTTCTCCGTCGATTCCGCGCCAGGCGATATTCGTCCCCGACAAGCCGTTCGGCAACTCGGCAGGAAGCGAGCTGATCATCACGCTGAAACATCAGATGCGCCACGCCGCGCGCGGCATCGGGCGTTTTCGCATCTCGGTGACCTCCGCCGCGAATCCGGAGTTCATCGCGCGCATTCCGGCCTCGCTGCGCCCCGTGCTTGATGTGCCCACGCCGCGCCGCAGCGAGCGTCAGAAAACCGAGCTCGCGGCAGCCTTCCGTAAAGTAACTCCGCTGCTCGATTCCACGCGCACCCAGATCGCCGCCTTGGAAGACGAAGTCAAGAAGCTCGGCATTCCAACGGCGATGGTCATGCGCGAAGAACATAACTATAGTCATCCATCGGCGTACATCCGCGAGCGCGGAACGTTCACCAGTCCGGGCGAGCTGGTGTATGCGGATGTGCCAAGCGCGCTCAATCCGCTGCCGAAGAACTCGATGCCGAACCGCCTGGGCCTCGCGGAATGGCTGGTGAGCGACGATAACCCGCTTACTGCGCGTGTCACGGTGAATCATTTCTGGGAGGCGCTTTTCGGTCATGGCATCGTCGAGACCAGCGAGGACTTCGGCACGCAGGGCGATCCGCCATCGCATGCCGAACTGCTCGACTGGCTGGCTACCGAATTTATGCACGACGGCTGGAGCATGAAAAAAATCCAGCGGTTGATCGTCACTTCCGCGACCTATCGCCAAAGCTCGCGGGTAACACCGGAACTGCTCGCGCGCGATCCCTACAACAAGCTGTACGCCCACGGACCCCGTTTTCGCGTCGACGCCGAAATGGTGCACGACATGGCGCTTGCCGAAAGCGAGCTGCTCAGCGACAAGATGTACGGCCCGCCCGTATTTCCCTACCAGCCGGACGGCGTCTGGGACATTCCGTATTCCGACGACAAGTGGATCGAGAGCAAAGGCGAGGACCGCCATCGTCGGGCGATTTACACGTTTATCCGCCGCAGCGCTCCGTATCCGAGCCTGGTCACCTACGATGCCCCGAGCCGCGAGTTCTGCACGGTCCGCCGGGTGCGAACCAACACGCCGCTGCAGGCGCTGACGAGCTTGAACGATCCGCTTTTCTTTGAAGCTGCCGGCGCCATGGCGAAACGCATGCTGAGCGAAGGCGGCACAACGACCGCGGATCGGATCAAGTACGGTTTCGAGTTGACGGTGGCGCGCCGGCCGACTGCCGACGAACTCGCGCGCATTGAAAAATATTACGAAGCACAGCGCGCCGCCAATCAGGCAAACGAGTTAAAGGCATGGACCATGGTGGCTAACGTTCTGCTCAATACCGACGAAGCGATCAGCAAGGAGTAAAGCATATGCGAGACGATCTTCTTTCGAGCGAAATGCTGCGGGCGTCGACCCGGCGGCATTTCTTTAAGCAGAACGGCTTCGGCATCGGTGCAGCGGCGCTTACCGGGCTGCTCAACGGCTCGCTCTTCGCTTCGGAAACACGCGATCCGTCGGCTGCGCTTGCAGCCAAAGCGCCGATGTTCCCGGCAAAGGCGAAAAGCATCATCTATCTCTTCATGGCGGGAGCGCCCTCGCAGGTCGATCTGCTCGATCCGAAACCGACGCTGCAGAAATATGACGGCCAGAACGTGCCGGCCGAGCTGACCAAAGGCGAGCGCTTCGCCTTCATTAAGGGCACGCCCAAGCTGCTCGGCTCGCCTTACGAATTTAAACGCTGCGGGAAATCGGGCGCCGAAATTTCCGAACTGCTGCCGCACCTGCAAACGGTATCGGATGAGATCGCCGTCATTCGCTCGCTGCACACGACCCAGTTCAATCACGCGCCTGCGCAGATTTTTATGAACACCGGCTTCCAGATCATCGGCCGGCCCAGCATGGGTTCGTGGATGACCTACGGGCTCGGCAGCGAATGTAAGGACCTGCCCGGGTTCGTCGTGCTGATCTCCGGAGAGAACCAGCCGGACGGCGGCAAAGCCTGTTGGGGCAGCGGTTTTTTGCCTACGCTCTACCAAGGTGTCGAGTTCCGCTCGCAAGGCGATCCGGTTCTGTTTCTGAATAATCCCGAAGGCGTTTCGGCCAAAACGCGGCGCGAGTCGCTCGATCTCATCCGGCAGCTTAACGAGATGCATCTCGCGGCCAACGGCGATCCCGAAATCGCCACCCGCATCGCCTCTTACGAAATGGCCTACAAGATGCAATCGAGCGTGCCCGAGTTGGTCGATATTTCGAAAGAACCCGCATCCATCCACGAGATGTACGGCACGCAGCCGGGCAAAAAATCGTTTGCGAATAATTGCCTGCTCGCGCGCCGGCTGGTCGAGCGCGGCGTGCGTTTCGTGCAGCTCTACCATCGCGGCTGGGATAATCACGGAACCTCCAGTCACGACGATATTGTGAACCGCCTGCCGTCGCTTTGCCAGGAGACCGATCGCGCCGCTGCTGCGCTCATTGCCGATCTGAAGCAGCGCGGATTGCTCGATAGCACAATTGTTGTTTGGGGCGGCGAATTCGGCCGCACCCCCATGAACGAAGCCCGCAATAATTCAAAATTTCTGGGGCGCGACCATCATCCGCGCGCCTTCACCATGTGGGTCGCGGGCGGGAGCTTCAAACCCGGCATTACGTTCGGCAAAACCGATGAGCTCGGCTATAACATTGCTGAAGATCCGGTGGATGTGCACGACCTGCACGCGACCATCCTGCACCAGATGGGAATCGATCACACGAAATTGACTTATCGTTTCCAGGGGCGCGACTTCCGTCTGACGGATGTCGCGGGAAATGTGGTCGACAAGCTGATTATTTAAGCGCGGGAAGAATCGCGTTGTCGATGGCGTTTTCCGCAACCTGGTGCACGTGTGCCGTTTGGTCGATATCGACCGAAAATTTTCCGGGACCGAGTTTCTTAACCACGCTCTCGACGTCCTGTTCGTATTCGTGAACCGCTTCCAGGTACGGCGGCGGAACGATTTTCTGCTGGCGCTCGCCGAAGCAGCAGTCGTCGTAGCGGTTGAGAATTTGCAGCTGCTCGCGTCCCGCTCCGGTTGAGCCGAGCACATACAGGTCTTTGTATCCGGCGATCTGGTAGATCGAAGGATCGTACTGCTCGCGGTCGTGATTATAATGCTCGCCGCGCATGTACAGAGGCAGCGTGCCGGCAACCGGGAAACTCTTTTTTATGCGCGGATCGATAGCCGCGTACAGCGTGGTGGTCCATCCGCCACCCGAGAGGCCAGCCATATCGACTTCGCGGATGCCCTTCTGCTTACCCAGATAGTTGACGGTGCGCGCCACCGGGTCCATAAAATGTTGCACGGCGGAACCGCGCGCGGGCGGTGCATCGAAGAATTTATCGTGCGCTTTGGAGGCGCCGCAGTAAGCCGGGTTCTGGTAAAGCGGCATGCGCATGCCCGCCACCGTGTAGCCGTTCGCGAGCAGTTTTTCGATCAGCAAACCGACATGATCGACGCGTTTGTCCCCATCACTCAGAAAACAGCCGTGTCCCTGGTGAACGATGACCGCTTTGCGTTTGTCTTTCGCAGCCGGATAGAACACAAATACGGTCGAGGGCACGGCTTCACTGCCAACTTGTAGGCGATCTACCGTGCGAAGATTTTCCAGGTGCTCCGGGAGCGCATCTTCTGTTTGAACCTGATAACTGTGGTCCACCGATCGCGGCTGTTCCTTTTGCACCGCACTCCACGGCTCGCCCCAGGTTTCCTGAACCAAGGCGGCCCGGATCGATCGAACCTTTTCCGGCGTGGTCGCTTTGATCGCGTGATCGTTGACTGAATTCTCCGCAACAACCGCGGCGAACAAGAGAAAGATGGCTGCCTTCATCGATTGGCCTCGCTCACGCTTCGCGGCTCCGTCTGAACGCTTCGAGGTTGCACTCCAGCCGGTAGCAGCACTTCGAAGCGCGATCCTTTGCCGATTTCACTATCAACGCGGATTTCGCCGCCGTGCGCCTTTACAATTGCCGCCACGAAACTCAATCCTAAGCCAAGCCCCTTCTCCGGATTCGGATCCGGCACGCGATAAAAACGGTCAAAAATATGGGGCAGGTGATGCTTCGGAATACCGACCCCCGAATCTTCCACAACGACGCGAACGATCGAACCCTCATTCTGCGCACTGGTACGCACCCAGCCGCCGCGCGGCGTGTACTTGAGCGCATTCGAGAGCAGATTCGTGATCACGCGCTCCATTTGCGTGCGATCCGCTTCGCAGAACACCGGGTCGTTTGAGCTATGCGTGAGGCTGACTTCGCATGCTTCAGCGGGAATCTGAAACTGATCGACCAGCTCGCTGACGAGCCGGCTCAAATCGAGCACGCTTTTGCGAATCGGAATTTGGCCCGTTTCGGATTGCGATAACAACAGCAGTGCACGGACCAGGTTCGAAAGCCGCTCGACATCCTGCAGAGCATTTTCGATTGCCTCCTGCAACTGTTCCTTGCGTGTTGCGGTAAACAAAGCGACTTCAAGCTGGCCCTGAATCGCGGTTAAGGGCGTACGCAGTTCATGCGATACATCGGTTGAAAACTGCCGGATCTGTTCAAACGACGATTTCAGACGCCCGCTCATCGCGTTAAAAGAGTCGATGAGGCGGTCCAGCTCATCCTCAGCTCCGCGCTTCGGAATCTGCAGACCAAGATTGGAGCCGGTAATTTCCTGCGCCGCGCGATCGACTGATTGCAGACCCTTCAAAACGCCGCCCGCTGACAACCAGCTCACAATAGCGCAGGCGACGAGCGCAATCGGAAAGAAAAAGATAAGGTGGCGCTGAAATTTCCGGACCACGAGCCGGTCTTCCGCGAGGCTCCGGCCTTCGGCCACGTACCAGCGCCGGTTATGCCGGTTGTCGGACATGGTGCTGCTCAGCACCTGGTACGGTGTTCCATCCGTCGCTCGGATTGTTTTCAACACCGGCTTTTGCGTCTGCTGCATCAGAGCCAGTTCCGCCAGGATCGTCTGGCGGTTCCAGAGCGCGCTCAGCTTCGGATCCGCCGTGCCTTTTTCAAGCCTGCCATCGTCGGCAGCAATGACATAGACGGCCCGAAGCCTCAGCAGCTCTTCCATCTCCTCGGGATCGCTCATGTCGACCTCATCCCAAAGCGGCTGGCCGGTACGCTCGTCGAACGAGAACCATCCCTTGAGCGCTCCAAGCTGCGCACTGAGCTGAGCCGCCCCCTGGTTTTCGAGAATTTCGTTCAGATTGCGGGTCGCCAGTACGCTCATGATGATGAGCACGGCCGCCAGCAGAAGCAGAAAAGTCGCCGCGAGGCGAAAGCGCAAGGTTCGGAACCACCGGATCGATCGCTCGCGGATGGAAGCCATATGTGTTAAGCCGACAAATTTTCCGCCGGCTGTGTTTCGGGCAAATCGAGCATATAGCCGATGCCGCGTACGGTGTGAATCATCTTCTGCGGAAATTTGTCGTCGATCTTGCTGCGCAGATGACGAATGTAGACATCGACTATATTGGTAAGCCCGTCATAATCCATATCCCAGACATGCTCCACGATCATAGTCCGACTAAGCGGGCGCCCCCGGTTTCGCATCATGTATTCAAGAATGCTGAATTCCTTCGGCGCAAGCTCGATGTTTTCATTGCTCCGAGTCACTTTACGCCGGATGCAATCGAGACTGAGATCGCCCACTTGGAGCCGTTCCGGCGTCGGTTGACCGCGGCGCAGCAGCACGCGGGCACGTGCGAGCAGTTCCACAAACGCGAACGGCTTGACCAGGTAATCGTCGGCGCCCTGCTCGAGACCCTTGACGCGATCGTCTACCGAGTCGCGAGCGCTCAGGATCAAAACCGGCGGCACGGTTTTGCGGTTTTTAATTTTTTGCAAAACTTCGAGGCCGTCGATATCAGGCAAACCGAGATCCAGAACTACGAGATCATAATCTGTCACATGGACACGTTCGATAGCATCACCGCCGGTATGCACGACGTCAACGGCATAACCGGCGCTTTGCAGACCACGCGACAGGAAGTCGGCGATGCGTTTTTCGTCTTCTACGACCAGAACACGCATATTCGTTTGCTGAATAAAAGTCTAACGAAGTGTATCGCCTCGAACCGGGCTAGCTTTTCCTTTTCAATTCCCTCAATGTCTGACGGAGGACTGGCAAAACCGAGCGATCCTTCTCGCCACCTAGCTGCTCTTTGATCGAAATCAGTGTTTCAAGGTTGAGTACCAGCACCTGTATTCCCTTGCCGATATCCATCTTTATGCAATGTGAAAGGAGATCGTCATAACCGAGATTGTTGCCTATTGTGCCGAGTAGGTCTAAGGATTTCAAACAGACTCTGTTCGGGCATTTAGCGCACGAATAGCCAGAATATCCGTAATGCGCTCCTCCAAGAATCTCAACCGTTTAGCGGGTGTGAGGAAAAGCATCCAGCGAATCAGACTCAGGTCCACGCCATCTTCGCTGTAGTCGGGAAGAGGCGCAGGAACGGCTTCCGGCGGCGGCATATGACCAGCATAGCTGCGGGGATGAACTGGCCGACTAGGCATGCTACTTCGTGCTGAAAGTATGCTTTTGCTCTGCGAACCGGATAAGCGTCGGATAGAATTGCACGAAGGTTGTATCGACCGCGCCATGATCCCGGTGGCAGGTGTAGCAATCGGCACTCCTCGGCAGCATCTTCGCTGGCGCGGCACCGTCGAATGCATAGAATGCCCAGCCGCCACGTGCGGCATCCTTCACGTGAAGCTCGACTCCAAGCACGTCATCGCCCTGAAAATGGCCGGCTTTGTTGATGGACGCGTTACTCTTAGCGCCCCTTATTTCAAGAACAAGCATTGTTCTATCCGGCCAAGTCCCTGTTTGTTTGAATGACGCATAGGCTTCCGGATTGACGAACACGTTATCAAATGTCGATTGCCCGCCGGCATGTGCCGCGCGCGGCGTATAGCTCATATCGAAGCCGCTGCTCAGGTAGATCCAGTCACGGTAGTCAGGCTGTGGACGAAGCCGCCCGTCATCTGTGTAACTCGGAACATGAGCTTTCGGGATTTCATTTGAGGCTCCCGAGAGCACAAGAGCGATCAACAAGCAGGCTGCGAAAACGGTGGAACATCGCCAGAAGGACATCTGGCGACCAATATAAGGCATTTCGGGCGAGTCCTTTGAACTGCTTCAGTCCCCTGATGCTCGCCTGGGCTGGGGCGCCGGACTGGCGCCGAAAAACGAGCCCACCGATTTGATACGCACGCGCATGACCGAGAGCGCCGCCATCAACGCAAGCAGAAGCGTTGTAAAGGTGAGCACCTGCGGAACAGAAAGCGCCTGCTTCCATATGCCGAACCAGCGTCCGTACACGATTTCGATGTGAACCCAGTAGACCAGCAGCGAAGTCGTGCCGAGCTGGCGACAGAGACTCCACTTTTCCAAGGGCGCAAGCCGCACCCAGAGGTGCGCCACCGCGAGCATGATCAGCACAACGCCCAGCTTGATCAGGATCATGGCCGGACTGTTGAGCCAAAAATCGCTTTTTGAGTAGATCGAGTACGGCTGGTTGGAAAAATAGTAGGCTGCTCCTGCCGTGCCGATACCGATTGCGAGCGTCCACTCCATGGCGCGGCCCATATCCTCGGGTTTGATGACGCGCAGCATGCTGCCGAAGGCCAGACCGAAAGCCAGGAACGATGCCCAGGGGAAAAAGCCGAAATAATTCAAACTCGGAAAGAAATACGCCCGCACGATCCAGGGAACGCCGTCCGGCGGAATCATGCTGATCACCGGAGAAAGGCCGGCGATCACAAGGCCTAGAATGATGCAGAGCCGGATGCGCTCGAGCGTATTGAAAACGGCCATCGGCGCAAGCAGCAGCATCGCCATTCCCATGCAGTTGAGGATGTCGACTCGGAGCAACTCAGGCGCGGGGCTGGTGGGAAATCCGAAAACGTATAGCTGGATCCGGAAGAGGAAAGCGATCAGAAACAGATAGCGCGAGCGTTTGAGCGCGGCGACGACACGCTGCCATGGCTTTTTGCCTTGCCGTTCCTGACTATCCATCAAAAAAGCGAACGTGATGCCCGTCAGCAGCAGAAAAATAGCCGGCGGCATGCCGCCCAAAAACTGCGATAAGACAAAGGGCCCCTTTGGGCGCAAATCGGTCCGGGTAAATGAATCGAAGACATGGCCCTGCAGCATGATGACAGCGGCAAATCCGCGCGTCCAATCGATAAACGCGAGGCGGCCCGATGTTTTCTTTTGCGCTTGCATAGCTGCAGGAATTGTTAGTTTCCAGCTCTCGCGTCCGGTCTCAAGAGCTCTGTTTCTTGACGCCGGCGGGCATCTTTAGTTCCAGCTTTCCTCGAATCGAGGGCTTCAGATTGATGTCGCTATAGGAAACGATGCGATAGTTTCCGGAGGGTTCGTAGAACTCCTGCTGGATCGGATAGGCTGCATCATTCGGAATCCACATTTCGATTTTGCTGAGGCGTTTGGCGACTTCCGGGTTCTTGGGAACAAGCGAGAGTTTCGTCGTTTCACGGCCATCTATTTTCTCCGTTCCCTCAGACGTGATCGTGTAGGCAGCCGCCAAGTCTTTTCCGGAAGAACCGAATCCGAGCAGCAGAAACTGATTCAGTACATCTGTGTTTCGACCAAGGTCGTAATCCTGATACGCATTAAGCTTCGGATAATAAATCCGCACGATTTTGCCGAGGAAGCCGATCTGCCGGGAGTCGGTCTGACCGGAAAAGTCGAGCACGGCCCGCACCTCGCCGCCCTTTAGCCTCTGCATTTTGAACGTGCCGCTTTCGACATTGGTGTCGTTGATGATGGCTGTATGCGTCGTCATCTTGACGTTGGCGGTCATCGAGCGGAAGCTCGGAGCCGCTTTATCCATACGAGCCAGAACGACATCCACGCTCTGTGCGTGGAGGACAGCGCCTCCAAACAAAATCAGCACAGGCAAAACGATTTTCATTATGAGTCCCTTAAACGTTTTTTCTTTGCGCAGTACCTGCGCGTCAGGGAGCGGCGTATGCAATGAAACCTTTGATTTCATGTTCGGCTTCGTCCCGAATAGGTTCTACACGTGCAACGTGCCAGCGCTTTCCGGTACGCTCGTGAATTAAAGCCTCGGCCCGTCGCGGACGCAGTCGCTCGGGTACAAATTCCAAAAGTCCGGGCGCAATGAACACGTTATTGATACCGTGTCGCGAAGACATGAGGATCACGCTCGACGCCTTCGGCTGATCGCGAAACCAGTCGCGCGGCGTAGCGAATATGAAGACCAGAATCAGTGCGACGACGATGTCGTACTGCCATGATGCCCGGGCGAAGTCCCAGAAAAGCAGGCGGCGCCCGAGGCCCGCACGCGCCGTTTTGCCTTCGCCTCCCATTATCGGAAGTTTAGCATTCAAATGGGGTTCAGCACCTTGGCGGCAGGCGAATACGCGGCGAATAGTTCCGTGCTGTCTGCAATATTCTGCACTATAATATTCAAAGCGCGAAGGGCGCTTCCGGTCCGCGGAAAGGGATTTTCCCGCCTGTTGAGTTTCTTTTCTGACGCACCTTCTTTCAGCCTGTTATGCGGACGATGGGCAATTTTGAAAGGAGGTCGCAATGCCGACCCATTCCGAGGCAGCCTGCCTCAATCCTGAATATTTTCGAAAACAAGCAAAAGCTCTACTGAAGGCCGCCCAAGCAGGGGATCGCGAAGCGCTGGAGCGTTTGAAAGCAGTCCGGCCAGATTTGACGAGCCCGGCGTTACACGATGCGCAATTAGCGATCGCGCGAGAGCAAGGCTTCGCAAGCTGGCCGCGGCTACGCGACTCCATCCGTCAATCGAACCTGGATTCGCAGGGGTTCGCGGCCGCGTTTGTGGAAGCCGCGCTTGGCGATCTTCGGCGCGCAGAAGAGATGTTGCAAAATCGTCCCGAGCTTGCAGACATCGATCTTTATACAGCGCTTGTGCTCGGCCACAGGGTACGAGTGGAGAAGACATTAGACCGCTCGCCGGAGATCGTCATGGCCAAGGGCGGTCCACGCCGTTGGGAGCCGTTGATGTACGTTTGTTTTTCTCGATTCGCCAGCCGAAATTCGAGCCGTGCCGCAGGACTGGTGGAAACGGCAGGGGCGCTGCTTGCTCGCGGCGCCAATCCCGACAGCTCGTATATTGCGAAAGACTGGCCGGATTGTCCGCTTTCGTGTCTTTACGGCGCGACTGGCATCAACAACAACCCAGCGCTGGCGCGAGTGCTGCTGGAAGCAGGCGCCAACCCGAATGACGGCGAGTCGGTCTATCACTCGACCGAACACGCGGATCTCGAGTGCTTGCGGCTGTTGCTCGCGCACGGCGCATCTGTTCCGGGAACGAATGCGCTGAAGCACATGCTCGACCGCGAGGACATCGAAGGCGCGCGCCTGCTGCTCGAGGCCGGGGCGGATCCGAACGAGGTAAATGGGCGCGGCGAAACCGCGCTGCACTGGGCGGTCTGGCGGAGTCGAGGCCCGAAGATCATTGCGCTTCTTGTCGATTACAGAGTGCGCTTGGATGCGGTGCGGAAGGATGGCCGGACAGCCTACGCCATGGCCGTGCAAAGCGGCCAGCAAGAGACTGCGGCGCTGCTTGCGGCGAGAGGGGCGGATACGACGCTTTCGGAAGTCGACCGCTTTGTGGCAGAAGCGGCTCAGACCGCGCCGGAGGAGTTGGACCGCTTTCCAGCACATTGGGATCCTAAGCTTAGAATTCCACGTGGACAAGTTGTCGC
>JADMIO011054712.1_pt1 | contig 93531 bp, 108 predicted proteins | sample 8958161 | NCBI WGS metagenome assembly JADMIO01 (sample SAMN16585339, study PRJNA669376) | soil metagenome | isolation source: Crop rotation soil | place: USA: Cullars Rotation, Alabama | collected 2011
GCCGCGACTTCAAGTCACGTGAATTCCAAGCTTCGGATCCCACTGTGCTGGAAAGTGGATGGGATGTTTCGCAGGTTACTGATATGACAAACATGTTCGGGTACGCTACGAGTTTCAATAATGGCGATAGTGGTAATAATGAAGCTCATCCGCTTCCTTGGGTCGTGTCAAATGTGACTCGTATGGGTTTCATGTTTTTAGGATCTGCTTTCAATCAAGACATCAGCCACTGGGATGTTGGAAATGTAACTGATATGTTTAGCATGTTTGATAGTGATTTTTATTTCAATCAAGACCTACACTTATGGGACGTGTCGAAGGTGGAAAATATGGGTAGCATGTTTCGTATCGCGAAAGCGTTCAACAATGGTGATCCTGGTAACAATGGAGCTCACCCACTTACTTGGAAGATGGTCTCTGATATCACTCATTTGCCAGCTGTTACCAATATGGCAACAATGTTTACCAGTGCCGAGAAATTTAATCAAAACATTAGTTCATGGAATGTCTCCAATGTTACCGCCATGAACGCGATGTTTTATAATGCGACTCGTTTTAACAATGGAGATATCACCAATATTCACAGTAAACCACTGACTTCATGGGATACGCATAGTCTCACCGGAAGCTTAGGTCAGATGTTTTCGGATGCCACTGCTTTCAATCAAGATATCAGCACATGGAATGTTGCTGGTGTGACTAATATGTTTAACATGTTCTATTATGATGTAGTTTTCAACCAAGATTTGCATTTATGGAATGTTGGAAACGTGACAGATATGTCCAGTATGTTTTCTGGGGCTATTGCTTTCGATCGAAATTTGGGAGATTGGAATGTATCAAAGGTAAATCATATGGAGGGTATGTTTGCAAGCGATACACTCTCTACCGACAACTACGATGATACGCTGATCGGCTGGTACAACCTTACACAAGGTGGAGGTCCAGGACTACAAGGGGCAACTTCTATTCCGCCGTTCAATAGCTTCAACGGTGGCTTTAGTAAATATTGTCGTTCTGAAACACAAAGAGCCTACATCATGGATACTGTAGGTTGGAATACTGCACCTTCTACGTTTACCGACGGCGGCAAAGATCCTGATTGCGACGTAGAAGCACCTTCGGTTGTGATCACTGATCCGTTGGATGGGGCAACTGTTTCTGGCACAGTGATAATACACGCAACGGCAACTGATAATATTGGTGTAACGAAAGTAGAGTTTTATTATGGCACCACCCTTATTGATACCTGCTTTACTGGTACTCTCTGTAACAGCGGCAGTGATTATGCGACCACTTCACCAAAATGGAATACTACACTTCTCTTTGATGGCTCATATAATCTAACTGCTAAAGCATACGATGTTAATGGAAACAGTGCTACTTCAAGTGTGGTCACGGTTATTATTGCCAACGGCGGTGGTGGTGGAAGTGGTGGTGGAGGACAGATGTGTAGTATTGCGATTACTCCCGCTATCACACTCGATACGCTTTCTGGTGCACTACATGATGGAGCAGTCAATGTAGCGTACAATGCATCGCTGGTGACAACGGTGAATACCGCCGGTACGGTTTCTTTCGAACTCGTTTCTGGCACACCGCCTCCCGGACTTTTACCCAACACGACAGGTAATAGTCGCTCTTCGGTGCCGATCGTTGCGACTGACCCTGATGGTATTAACGGATTGCCGACAACCGCTGGCACCTACACGGGGATCGTCATCCGTGCGGTCCTCACTGTTGATTCAACGCACATATACTATTCAAACCAAGAAACATACAGTATTAAAATTGATCCGGGTGGTGGTGGCAGCTGCCCGCTTTCATCTGCACCTTCTATCGCGCCGAGCGGCAGCACTTCGGTGACCGTTATCAAAGGCAGTACCTATACTGAGCTCGGAGCTGTTGCAACTGATGGCAAGGGTAACACGTTCTTAATCCAGCCACCAACAACTGATATTTTCGTCAAAAATGCTACTGGCACCATCATTCCTTCGGTAGATACGAATACGCTGGGTACGTATACCGTTACCTACACCTATACTGATTCGTGCGGCACACCAGCGCTTCCTGTTACTCGTACGGTTACCGTTGTGCCACCAACCGGTAGTAATACGCCGCCGCTTATCACACCGCTTCCAGATAGCAATGGAAAAATAAATACAAGTATTACAAAAAAAGTTGGCACGTATGCGGATCCTGGTGCCAGAGCAACAGACCTCGAAGATAATCTTTTGGGATTACCGCTTACAGTGAACACGGTCATTCGAAATAGCTTGGGTGTAGTCGTTTCTTCTATCGATACGAATATTCTTGGAAGGTATACAATTAGCTACACAGTCACCGACTCGGGAAAAACAGATACTGGTGTTGATACTGGCAATCCGCTTTCTGCGACCGTTACGCGCACGGTGACTATCATCCCCGCAAAAGAATCGTTTACACTTTTCTGCCCAATCCTTCCTGATGGAATTGTCGGTACCGTGTATCCGACGCAGTATATGACGACAGCAAGTTCCCGTGTCGGGGGTACTGTTTCTTTCAGTATTATTTCGGGGGCACTTCCTAATGGTCTAGGTAGTACGATAACAGCTTCAGGTACTCGAGGAGAAATTTCTGTCGCACCAAACAACGTGCCAACGAAGAAAGGAATTTATACATTTACTGTCCGTGCTCGTGATGCAATAATCGGTCTAGGAGACATTTTCTCAAACACTGCTACCTGCTCAGTAACCGTACTTGACGACACAGTTCTTCAATGTCAGGCACCGGGGCCAGGACCATATACTGGAGAGATTGCTGCGAATCAATCAATCTTAGTTCGGGCAAGTATTAATCCGTCAAAATTTGGTGATTCATTTTTGAACGATATCATTGATGAGGCACCCAAATCATGGCAAACACAGATACACTTTACAGATACAACCAACACAGATACCATAAATCGCGACGTACATCTACGTGTCCCAGGTTTGATAGAGGTTAAAACTTCTGGTGATGGAAAATATGTTTACACGATTACGACTGGCAACACACTTGAAATTTACGATGCCTCAAATCCTGCACTCTATAATTCGGGAAGCAGCCTCTTTGCACCGCCGCAGCCGATTGGAGTAGTTTTGCTTCCGGGAACATATGCGGCAAATACAACAAAAAATACGCCGGCCGTTCAGCCAACTGACATGACCGTTATCGACAATATCATTTATGTTACTTCTGATAACCCACAAGCCGAACTCGCAATCATTGATACAACAGATAAAACAAAGCCGGTAGTCATGGGTACGTATGATGCTGTTATTCGTGCCGGTCTTTCCTTCGATACATTCCTTACGGGAAGCCATGTGTACGCAGACTCCAGGGGTAATGTTCTTTTTACCGCGACTGATGCAACCAATTCGAACGGAGCGCTTATTATGGTTGATGCGACCGCTTGGTGGAATCCAACAGTAGTGCAGTTATTGGCGGATACTGATTTTGGTTCAATAAGTGGAATGGCTGTATTTCAGGAGGGAACAAGCGGGTATGCATATATGAGCGGAGGATCGACGCCTCTCTTTGTGGTTCCATTTGATTTTTCTAACGGTGGAACAATTGGAGCCAAAACTGCGAGTGTAGGGACGATGTACTCCACACCTGCCGGTCCGCTTCATCTTTACTTCAGTAAAATTAATAATACATTTGAGTTGCTGAAAGGATCTGGACCGAGTCTTTCGATTTATGCTGTTAATACAACTCTTTCCCCAGCCAATCAACTATCATTTAAGAGTTCGTATGATTTTGGTTATGCAGATCCTGTTTCAGATATTACAGCTTCAGAGTATCAATCCAAAGACCGTGCGTATATCGCTGTTCCAGGCAATCCTCGCAACGATTATTATGAGCTCGATATCAGTAATCTCCTCTATCCACCGGCTCTTATTTCTCGAGAGACTATTCAAGGTTTACAGAGTGTGGCGTACGATCCAATATCACATTATACTTTCGGAGCATCGCTCCAAAATGGAAGGCCGTCCACTTTGCCACCTTCGGTGACTGTAAACCTCAAATTCTTTGTAGAAGGGTATTATGATCCTCTTTTGGGCGGATTTATGACACCTGCCGCTTTGAATGAGAATGTTGTTTCTGCTACTTCCACTGATGTTGATGCCTTTACAGCTGAAATTCGAGAAACAACCGCACCGTATGCACTTGTGGGAGGAATTGATTTGTGTCAGGGGATGCTTCATACGGATGGCAGTTTCAGTTGTTCTCTTCCATCTACCAGTGACCTCATTGGAAAATCGTATTATATTGTTGTTCGCCACCGCCACGATGTGACGGTACTGCCGCCGCTTTTCCCTGGCTACAACAATACGAGTACGAATAGTCATTTTGGAAATGCTCTAGAAATATGGTCCGCAAATCCTGTATTGATAGCTCCTGTTACTTCTTATGATTTTTCTACGAGTACTGCACAAGCTTACGGAAGCAACCAAATACTGTTAGGCTCAGGTAAAGCAGCCATGTACACTGGCGATATAAATCAGGATGAAATAATCGATTCTCGCGATGCTGCTTTGGTCACTACCGACCTGGGCCGTACTCGCTACCGTTCCACTGATCTAAACGGTGATGGAACAGTTGATACTGCTGATCAAACCTTAGTAGGGTCAAATGCAGGCATTACTGCGATGCATCCTTAAGAATTCAGAATAACCGCCCAGTAGTTTTTCTGGTATAATTCTTACGAAGCAGTTACCACATACATTGCTTCTCTGAATGTCTTTTCAAAAAACAATTTCACAGCTGAAGATTGAAAGCGCGATAGTGCTGTGTGCGGTGCTCATTTCGCTTTTTCCATGCTCGCTCGTTCGTGCGGCACCTGATACGACGCCGCCAGTTGTTTCAGTTACCGCTCCAAAAGAAAATGCCATTGTGTACGGCAATATCACCATGAGTGTTTCCGCTTCGGACAACGGGGCTATCACGCGAGTGGATTTTTACTATCAGCCTGAGGCTCCAGGAAGTGCCGTACAATTCATAAATAAAACCATCACTCGTGATTCTTTAGGTGATTATTCTGTAAGCTGGAACACCAGCGCTTTGCCTCAGGGCAATTACAAAATTATCGCCAAAGCGATTGACCAAGCAGGGAATACGGGTACATCATCACCAGTTACAGTTACGGTTAGTTCAGCGCTTCCACAAAACACTCCGCCCGTTATGACGCTTATCGGAGAGAATCTCTTGGTTGTCGTTAAAGGCGGTACGTTTACCGATCCTGGAGCGACTGCGTCTGACCAGGAAAGCGGGACACTGCCGGTTAAAAAAAGCGGGAAAGTTGATACCTCGGTCATTGGTACCTATCATATTGTCTATACTGCCGTCGATGCGGGCGGGCTCCAAGCCACAGCCACGCGTACCGTAAAGGTAATTCGGCCGGAAGATAAAGCAAACACTCCACCAATCCTCACACTTGTTGGCGGAAATGAAATAACGATCCATGAAGGTGAGACCTTTGTTGATCCGGGAGCACGAGCGACCGATGCAGAGGATGGTGACTTGGGAGTTTTTATTAAAAAAAACGGTACCGTCGATACGAACATTCCAGGAACGTATACGATTGAATATTCCGTGAGTGATCGGAGTAGCTTGCCACTCTCAGCTACCTTAGTGCGCACGGTAGTTGTCCTCGATAAGTGTGTTGGAGAAGATGGTTGTCCTCAAAAAGTACGCACTCTCACTGAGACTGCTCTCTCAAAAATACAGGACACAATCAAAAGTCCTTACGCCGATCCTATTTCAAAATCAATTGCGGTGACGGGTCTTGTGTTCGGTGTGGCTGGATCGTTGGCAACCATTGCTTTTTCAACCCCATTCTCTTTTGCTGAACTTTTTTTGTTACCACTTCGCATTTGGACGCTCTTGCTCGTTGCTCTTGGTCTAAAGAAGCGCACCCGGCCATGGGGAACAGTCTATGATGCGGTAACGAAGCGCCCACTTGATCCGGTGTTTCTTGAGCTTGTAGATAAAACAGGTAAAGTTGCTGCGACAGCAATTACTGATCTTGATGGCCGCTATGGATTCATGGCGCCCGCCGGATACTATATGATACGTGCTAAAAAATCGAACTACTCATTCCCATCGCTTCTCATGGGACACGTGACTCGCGATGAAATTTATCTTGATCTGTATTTTGGTAATTACTTTGAACTCAAACGAGAGGGCGAAGTAATCACCAAAAATATTCCGATGGATCCTGATAATTTCAGCTGGAACGAATTTCAGAAAAAAGAACAATCTCTCACCCATTTTTATTCGCGTCGCACCTTTATTATGACGCGCATTACCGATACTCTTTTTTCTGTCGGATTTCTTACCGCACTTACTGCCTTTATGTCAGCACCGCGTCCGTACAACATCGGTATTTTTGCGCTCTATCTCATTATGCTTGTCGTTAAGGAAGTGGGGCCGTCGCTTTCGAAATTGGGGACTGTTCTTGATAAGACGACTGGCCGTCCCCTTCAAAATGCGATCATCCGGGTCTACTCCGCTACACTTGGCAATGAAGTATTACGTAAAATCACTACCAAATATGGTCAATTTTACTGTCTAATACCCAATGGCCAGTACCTGGTGACTATAGAGAAAAAGAATCCCGCGGATGGTACCTATACCAAGGTTTTTTCCTCAGACACGGTAAAAGTAACGAGCGGCATCATTAAGGGGGTGTGGAGGGTCTAGGAGGTATCTTGAGAAAAAGAGACTTTTTTAACCGGTCTTGCTTTTTTAAGAGAAAATAGGTACAATTTCGCCTGTAAATATCTGGAAGAGCTTATAAATAACTATGCATACTCTCGCTATCGAGGGGTGCTTTCAAACGGTATGGATGACAATCAAGGTAACTACATAACCGAAGAGAAACGAAAAGCTTTAGAAATTGAACTCAAAGAGCTTCAGACAACACGTCGAAAAGAGGTGTTGGATAGTCTTGAATTCGCCAAATCATTGGGCGATCTTTCGGAAAACGCGGAATACCACCAAGCGCGCGAAGAACAAGGTAAGCTTGAAGAGCGTATCTCAAAAATAGAACATATTCTGAAAGAATCGATTATTGTTTCCAATCACCACAGCACGAAAGTCGAAGTTGGTTCAACGGTAATCGTTCGAAAGACCGGAGAGAAAGAAACAAAGCGCTATCAGATCGTTGGATCCGAAGAAGTAAACATGTCTCAGTCCAAGATCTCAAACCGTTCACCAATTGGTACGGCACTTTTAGGACACAAAAAAGGTGACAAGACCTCTTTCCAAAGTCCCAACGGCGCGATAGAATATACTATCGTCGATATTGAATAAAATAAGAAGCGAAGCGACTATATTTTATTCTACCCAGCGAAATGATTTTTGTTAAAAAATCATCATGCGGGGAATGATCCTTTGTTCGTTATTGTTTCAACTGTTTAATTATTAGGTGAGCAATCAACCAAAAAAATCACTGCCCCGCATGATATTTCACCGGGTGATGATTTTCTAAGGCTCGAGTACTCGCCAAGAAAATCTATCATGGCTTCACTCGAAGAAATCCGCAACACGCGGCTTCTCAAACTCCAAAAAATAAAAGAGCGCGGCATGGAACCGTATCCGATTGTCTCTAAAAAAGATTTCGATTTTTCAGTGCTTGCAGAAAAATTTGCTTCCATAGAAAAAAAAGGTAAACCATTGTCAGTCGCCGGCCGCATCGTATCACTCCGTCCTCATGGCGCGCTCGTCTTTCTGACGCTCGATGATGGTACGGGTACATTTCAGGCCCTATTAAAACGTGATTCATTGGGTGAAGAAGCTTTTTCTTTTTTTAATGATGTTGTTGATATTGGTGATTTTATCCAGGTTTCTGGACTACTTTTTGTTACCAAAAGAAATGAAAAAACAATTGAAATAAGTGCCTGGACGATGCTCTCAAAAAGCTTGCGCCCACTTCCTGAAAAATGGGAGGGATTGAAAGATGTAGAAGAACGCTTTCGCCGTCGCTACCTCGATAGTCTCATGTCGACTGAGGTGAAAGAACGCTTTGTTATTCGTTCAAAAGTGATTACTGAGCTGCGTTCTATTTTAGATAAAGCAGGTTACCTTGAAGTAGAAACACCGGCACTTCAGCCGCTCTATGGTGGTGCTTCGGCTGAGCCATTCATGACGCATCACAACGCCCTTGATATGGATATGTATCTTCGCATTTCAGACGAGCTCTACTTGAAGCGCATGCTCGTTGGAGGATTTCCTAAAGTGTATGAAATAGCCCGGGATTTCCGTAATGAAGGTATTGATGTGACGCACAATCCTGAATTCACGATGGTTGAGTTTTATGAAGCATTTAGTGATGCTACGAAACAAATGGCTTTTGTTGAGAAGATATTGAAGACGATCGTCGCAAAAGTATTTAAGAAAAAAGTACTCACCTCCGGCGAGCACGAAATTGATTTTTCTAATAAATTTCAAATTGTTTCCTATTTTGATTTACTGCGTCGCTATGCACTCATTCCAAATCCGGAATCCATATCACGCGAAGAACTCTCGCTCAAAGCAACGCAGTTGGGTATTACCGTGGGCACAGGGGATTCAGTTCCTAAACTCCTTGATCTTATTTATAAAAAAACTGCTCGACCAAAAATAATCCAGCCAACCTTTATTATTGATTACCCGATCGAATATTTACCGTTAGCTAAACAGAATCCGAAACAACCAGCTTTCGTGGATGCCTTTCAGCTCGTGGCTGGTGGAATCGAGTTGGTGAAAGCTTTTTCAGAATTGAACGACCCGATTGATCAGGCCGCACGATTTTCCGCGCAGGAGAAAAATAAAGCCGGGGGGGAAGTGGATGCCCAGCCGAAAGACGATGATTTTATTGAAGCGATGGAGTATGGCATGCCACCAGCTGGTGGTGTGGGTATCGGTATTGATCGCTTGGTAATGTTTTTGACCGACACCAAAAATATCAAAGAAGTCATTTATTTCCCGACAATGAAAAAGAGAGAATAATATCAGATAGAAAAAAAGTCCCGATGATGAAATCGGGACTTTTTTTATTTTGTAATTAATGGTTAACCCCAAACCTCAGGGGGTGCTAAAGTGAATTTTGTTCTCTCTATAAAATTCTTAGCATGTTTGAAGAGTTCTTGAAACAGATCTGGTTTCACTCTCTTTCTTTTAAGAGGTGGAGTGTTTCCTGCATCAAGAAGCATTACTAATTCCTCATCGAGTAATTGAAATTCCTCAGAGGTATTTCCCATATCATATTTATATATTTCAAGAGCTTCCTCAAGGAAAGCACATACTTCCTCATGCACACTCTCATGGTACATAAGGGAGAATCTCTCCTGGCATTTTCTGCGCAGACGACTCATTTTAGCTTTAGCGTAGTGAGAACACCAAGGAATCATTCTTTTAAAGAGATTTTCGATGTCTGTAGGGGTTTGAATAAGGAGTGGTGGATATTTCATTTGTATAAGAATTTATTTTTTTCTTAACTATACAACTTTATAGCCACGATGTCTACTCCTCTTTTTTGAAAGAGTTATCCACACTATTCGTTTTAGAAAAGTGGGATAAAGTGGGGTATAATCTATGATAAGTGGGAAGAAGTGGGAATTAAAAAATATATGTTAATCGGCGAATATACACACACTATAGATGACAAAAATCGCATTTCTCTCCCATCGAAATTTCGAGCCGAAATGGGTAAGAAAGTGATTATCACTCCCGGACTCGACTCCTGTTTATTTGTGTTTGCCCCGAAGGAATGGAAAATATTTTCTGACAAGCTTGCAGAGACATCGATCGGACAAGCGGATACGCGAAGCTTCAATCGGTATCTCTTGGGCGGAGCAGTGGAAGCAGATGTCGACAGTATTGGAAGAATGCTCGTACCGGATTTTCTGAAAGAACGAGCAAATTTAAAAGGAAAAGCGGTATTGATTGGTGTACAAAATCGAGTGGAAATCTGGAACGACAAAGCCTGGAGTGCGTATAAGAGTGGTGTCGAGAAACAGGCTGACGCGCTGGCAGAAAAACTTGGAAATGTCGGAGTGCTGTAGTTATGGAACATATTTCAGTTCTTTTACATGAAGCAATAACGGGTTTACAGATTCACAAAGGCGACACTTTTGTTGATGCTACCTTAGGAGGCGGAGGACACAGTGCGCTCGTATGCGAGACTTTTGGAAAAGAGGTTCGGATTATCGGCATAGATGCAGACAAAGACGCAATTGTACGTTCAGAAGAACGTTTGGCTGGTAAATGTAATTTTCACACAGCGTGTACCAACTTTAGCAATCTTGCGAGTGTCCTTGATTCTTTACAGGTAACTAGTATTCAACGGCTTCTCTTTGATCTTGGCTTGAGTTCATTTCAGCTTGAAGAGTCGGGACGAGGATTTTCATTTAAGCAGGATGAACCACTTTTGATGACGATGCGCAAAGAATCTAAAGAGGACGAAGTGACCGCGTACGATGTGGTGAATAGTTGGAAGGAAGAAAATCTAGCCGACATTATTTATGGATACGGCGAAGAACGCTACTCCAGACGTATTGCAAAAGCAATCGTCGAGGCGCGAGAAACGAAACCAATCGAAACAACGACGCTCCTTGCAGAAATCATTTCGCGTGCAGTTCCTGGAAGTTATCGGCATGGTAAGTTGCATCCAGCGACAAAAACATTTCAAGCCATTCGTATCGCTGTCAACGACGAATTACGTAGTATCGAAAAAGCGGTTGCCGACGGTTTTGCCAGACTTTCACCAAACGGACGTATCGCAGTTATCTCATTTCATAGTTTAGAAGACCGCATCATCAAAAATTTTTTTAGACAAAAAGTTGCCGACGGCCTCGCACGTGCAATCACCAAAAAACCCATTATTCCTTCTGATGAAGAAGTAAGTCGCAACCCCCGCTCGAGAAGTGCAAAACTACGAATTCTGGAGAAAAAGTAAAAAAGTACCTATTTAAAAACAATGAAAAAAACATACCTACAAGCAAATACAGCCACACTCGCCCAAAACGATTTTAATCGCCGCATTTTTTATACGATCTTCTCGCTTTTTCTCTTGGTTGGCGGTCTCTATCTGTACTTCATCGGAAACATTGTCTTTTCGGTGCTTGAACGAAAGACAGTTGAAACACAAACAAAAGTTGCGCTTCAAGCAGTGAACGAACTCGAAATACAATATTTAGCAAAAGATAATAATATCAATCTCGCGCTCGCAGAGAGTTTGGGTTTTAAGGAAGCGAAGAGTGCGCTCTTTGCCAGTCGTACAAACCTTGGTGAGAGCGTCTCGTTGCGCTAATTTGTTCTAGCGTATGACCTCATTTGCATTGTCACGCATACGAATACTCTCAATTTTCGTTATTCTCCTTTCGCTACTCATCATAGCGAAGCTTTTTTATGTTCAGATCATTCATCGCAATTCCTACACCCAGGCTGCCGATCGGCAGTACGTTACTCCGTCAGGCGACATGTTTGACCGAGGGAGCATCCTCTTTTCCAGCAAAGATGGCTCACTGGTCTCTGCTGCGACCCTCAAATCAGGGTTTAAGATCGCGCTTGCACCAAAAGACGTGACAAACCCAGAAGCCGTTTATCAAGCATTAGCACAGATTACACCTCTTGATCACGACGCTTTTATCGCTCGGGCTTCAAAGAAAAGCGATCCCTATGAAGAAGTGGCCACCAAACTAACCAAAGAAGAGGCAGATGCTATTAAGGCGCTCGACCTTCCCGGAGTGAATATTTATAAAGAAAATTGGCGCTACTATCCAGGCGGGGATATTGCTTCGCCTATTATTGGCTTCACTGCGTACAAAGGCGATGATTTTTCCGGTCGTTATGGACTCGAACGATTTTACAATGATATTTTGTCGCGCACAGAAGAAAATCTTAATATCAACTTTTTTGCTGAAGTCTTTTCAAACTTAAGTGATAGTGTTTTTAAAAGTGAACCACAGGAAGGCGATGTCGTGACGTCGATGGAGCCATCAGTTGTACGTTTTCTAGAAAATGAATTGCAGACAGTTCTTGATACGTATCACTCTGATTCGATCGGCGGTATTGTTATGAATCCAAAAACAGGGGAGATCTATGCAATGGCACATCTGCCTGACTTTGATCTCAATGATTTTTCTAAGGTTACCAACCCGCTTATCTTTGGCGATCCACTAGTAGAAAATGTCTATGAAATGGGTTCGATTATGAAGCCGCTCACTATGGCTGCCGGTCTTGATGCAGGAGTGGTGTCACCGACGACAACCTACAACGACAAAGGATTTGTCATAGTGGATAATAAAAAAATTAACAACTTCGACTTGCGCGGTCGCGGTCCTAAAACGACGATGCAGGATGTGCTCAACCAATCGCTCAACACCGGTATGGTATTTGTGGCGCAGCAATTGGGAAATCAAAGAGTGCGCGATTATCTCTTGAGTTATGGAATTGGAACAAAAACAGGTATTGATTTGCCTGGCGAAACATATGGCTTGGTAAAGAATTTGGAAAGTAATCGTGATGTTGAATATGCAACGGCTGCTTTTGGACAAGGTATTGCGGTCACTCCAATCGAAACAATCCGAGCACTCTCATCGCTTGCCAATGGTGGAACACTGGTGACACCGCATCTAGCAACCAGTATTGAGTACAAAGGCGGTGGTGAAAAAAAGCTGGAGTATCCGACCACGCAGTCGCACATTTCTCCCGAAACTGCCGACCGGATTACGCAAATGCTGGTCACAGTGTTCGACAAGGCACTCCAAGGCGGAAAATTCCAAATGGAGCACTATAGTGTGGCGGCCAAGACGGGTACCGCGCAGATTGCCAATCTACGTGAAGGCGGGTATTATACGGACCGGCATCTGCACTCATTCTTCGGCTATTTTCCGGCCTATAACCCGCAATTTGCCATTTTCCTTTATACAGTAAACCCGAAAGGGGTTCAGTATGCCGCCTACTCGCTTTCAGATCCTTTCGTGCATACCGTCAAATTCCTGATCGATTATTATAATATTCCACCGGATAGGTAACAGGCGCTAGGCTTTAGGCACTAGGCTCTAAACAAAAATTCTAACGCCTAACGCCTAGAGCCTAAAAACTAATACTATGAAATCCACACTAAAAAAATTTGTTATCAAGATACTTGAAATAGAGGCTAAGTTGGTGTTACGTAAGTACAAGCCGACAATTGTAGCTATTACCGGTAGTGTCGGTAAAACATCGACCAAGGATGCTATTTACACGGTGCTCTCGCATTTTTTCTTTGTGCGCAAAAGTGAAAAAAGTTTCAATAGCGAATTTGGCGTCCCGCTCACTATTTTGGGATGTCCCAACGGCTGGTACAATCCGCTGACTTGGCTTTCTAATATTTTCCAAGGACTGTGGCTCATAATCTTCCCGCACAAGTATCCAAAGTGGCTGGTGCTCGAAGTCGGTGCCGGCAAGCCCGGAGATATCAAACGGGCTGCTTCATTGCTTCATCCCGATATTGTCGTGATTACTCGTTTTCCGGATATGCCAGTCCATATCGAATTTTTTGGCACATCACAAGCAGTAATAGAAGAGAAAACACATTTGGTAAAAGCACTTTCGGGTGATGGACTCTTGGTTATTAATGCTGATGATCCAAAGGTCCTTGAACTCAAACAGAAAGCCAAAGTCAAAACGGCTACTTTTGGTTTCGGCCCAGATGCACAGTTTAAGGCATCGCACGATTCAATTTCCTACAAAAAAGTGAACGACTACGAAGTACCGTCCGGTATTTCTTTCCATCTCGATTATGAAGGGCACAGTATTCCGGTGACCCTCAATGACAGCATTAGTGTCAATCATATTTATGCTGCGCTGGCTGCGCTTTCTATTGCCGGAGAAAAAGGTTGTAATATGCTGGAAGCGGTTGAAGCTATAAAAAAATATCACACACCGCCAGGGCGTTTGTCGTTGATAGAAGGAATACAGACGAGCATAATTATTGATGATACCTACAATTCTTCACCGGCCGCCGCTGAAGCAGCGCTCGAACTTCTGAAAAAAGTAGAAGGATTTTCACGACGGATTGCGGTTTTGGGCGATATGCTCGAGCTTGGCAAAGTATCCGTAGAAGCACACAGACATATCGGCGAATTTGCAGCAACCGTTGCTGATATGCTTGTCGTCGTTGGTCCACGTTCAAAAATGATCGCTGAGGGTGCCGAAAGTAAAGGATTTCCCGCAAAGCAAATACTGTACTTTAAAGATTCGATTACGGCTGCCGAGGAGTTAGAAAAAATTATTTCCCTGCGCGACCTTGTTTTGGTGAAAGGATCCCAAGGTATGCGTATGGAACGGATTGTTGAAAAACTGATGGCGCTTAAAGATCAAAGAGAGGACCTTTTAGTACGACAGGAGAAGGAGTGGAAGAAAAAGAAATAGCGAATTCATGGTATAATGTTTTAAAACATGGAGTCAGCTCAAGACAGTGATAAAATACTTGTTAAACATCCTTCTAGAACTAAGGAAATTTTAATCCTTCTATTTGTTTTTGTTTGTCTCATCATAGGTATCTTTTTATTTTTGAGAACTAACTCGCTTCAGCATTCGATTGTAACTTCTGAAAATGATACTTCAGAATTTTGGTATCCTTTTATCGCAAAGTCTTCCCAGAAGAATGAAAATGTTTTATTTTTTTATTCAAATAAAGATAATAAATATTTAGAATCAGATTTTCCCTCTGACGGAGTCCTTGTATCACCAGATCGCAAAGTTTCAGTAGCTTCCGCGTTAAGTGGAGATTTTTATTTAATACAAAATACTTACCCTGATTTCAATCCCCGTCAAATTCTTCAGTTAAAAGGAAAGAGGAGTAGTTGGATTCAATGGGCCCCAAATTCACAAAAATTTCTTTACTATTTTTGGGATGATACAGGGACTAAGACGTATGCAATATACGATATCACCAATAATTCTAATAGTCTTCTCGAGTTACCTAAACAACAATATGAATCCTTATATTTTAAAGATAATGACAATCTTTTAGTAAAAGAAGAAACAAGTCCGGGAATGGTTGGCGATGATGTGTATGTCTTTAACTTATTGACGGGCCAAAAATCTGAACCCATAGTTTTTAAAAATTTTTATTCAGAATTTATTTTTCTATCTAACGGTTTGAAATGGCTTATATCAAAAGGCGATACTGAACCAAAACCAGGTTCAGGTTTTCTTATCTTGGCTGATTTTCCTGACACGAATGGCGTTGTCGTTGATTCAGGATCATGGGCAGAATTACAGCCCAGCATATTTATTTCTCCTCAAGAGCGCTACATAGCTTACGAAAGAGATTATGATGGCATATTCACGTGGATTTACGACATTACACAAGGTATTAAAAAGAAGTTTATCGAAGGTAGACCACTTGCTTGGATTGATGATAATACTATTTTAGTCCAAGATTTTTCGAAAGATGACGGATTGTTATCTGTCGCTACACTTGATGGGAAAAATATTACTCTCAGATCTGATTTTTTTAATAGTTATCCGCTGAAGGATGGTAATGAAAAAGGCATCCTTTACACGACTTCTACATTGGATGGCTATGCGATACGCTTCTTTGACTTTTCCAGTAAAAAAAGTAAAACAGTTCTTATCAGAAATGAATACTCGGACCATTCCCAGTGGGTAAACCAAAAAATATATTATTTATTGCCCGAAGGAAAATTATGGGAGTTTGATCCGTATTTGCAACAAGAGAAGGTAATATATGATTTTGCTACGGTTGTGAACATAGAAAAAGAAAGAGTGCACGATTTTAAGATTTCTGGTAGGGATCTCCTCTACATAGTGTGCTCATACGAGGAAGGTTGTCTCGCCCGTGTTGTTGATCTTGCGAGTAAGCAAGTTAAAAGTTCTCACAAAATACGAGGAGGCATAGATGAAGGGTTTTACGGATATGAAATGGCAATTCAAAGTTATGACAGTCAGAGTGAAATAGTGCAACTTTCTTTGAACGAAGCATTAGATGATTGTTGTACTTCAAAGATAACTAAGTTTGATTTTAATCTAAAAACAGAAGAATCCAATAAGCTTTATGTGGAAACTTGCTTTGCTTCTGAAGACGAAAATGATCCCGGGGGTTGCGAAGTCAATGAAGGGGTGGAAAATTATAAAAAAATAAACCCTGGATACAATATTTGTGATGATTTAAAAGTTCAAAAACTGAATGATGATAAAGATTTAAAATTGTCCGGGGCTGAAGTAGTAGATTTATTTATTCCCTCTGCTCAATACTTTGGGTGTGTTGAATAAAGAATATATCAGAGCTACAAAAGTGAAGCACTTCATTTTTGTAACGCAGTGTGACCTCACGGGGATTCTCTCCTTACAGGAGCAGTACACCTTTTCGATGAATTCGGAGCATACTCCTCATTCATAACGAAAAGCTCTTCGATTCCCCGACGCAAGCAAAGCAGTTTGCTTGCTTGGAGTCACGCAAGAAAAAAGGCCGCCAAAAGGCGGCTCTTTTTCCTACGCGTGACTCCACGGGGAATCGAACCCCGATTAGCGGATTGAGAACCCGCTGTCCTAACCGTTAGACGATGGAGCCAAAGTAGAATGCCATTACACAATACTAAACTCTTACTACAGAATCAAGCGAAGGATTTAGGTGTATACTATACACATGTACAAAACACATAAAATAGTATCAATACTTATTATCCTCATTATTCTTTTCGCTGTTGCATTTTTAATGGCGCAAGTTCCTCATAAAGAAGTGATCAAAAATACGCCACCTGTCGACGATAGTGTTTTTCAAGACCCGAATATGAATGCTCGACAGCTTTGCTTTATCTGGAATACGGAAGCGGGGGACAAGGCTCAGCTCTCAATGGATCTACGAGCAGATCAGGTTATTGGCGAATTAAATTGGCTCCCAGCTGAAAAAGATAAAAAGACGGGTATTTTTCGGGGAACAGTCTCGCCGGTAGATAAGATGTCTATGTCACGCACCGTCCACGCCCTCTGGGATGTTTCAGCAGAAGGTGTAACGAATAAAGAAGAACTCATCATTAAATTTGGCGAAGGAACAGCCAACATTGGTTTTGGTGAAATGAAATTGGGCCCTGACGGAGTATGGGTATACGCTGACCCAGAACATCTGAGCTATGAACCAAACCTCTCTGATACAGATTGCGGCGATGAGGCGATGGACTAAAATGCTCGCCTAGAACTTTTACCCTTTCACTTTACTATAAAGATTGTTAAAATAGAGCTATGCAAAAAAAGACGCTTGTCTTTCTCTTTGGGGGAATGGTTGCCCTCCTTATTTGGGCAGTTGGGCTCCATATCCCTTCCTTATTTAAAAGCAACCTTATTGGTGGACCGAGCTCTAATTATGCCGTAGTACTCGACACCGTAAATGATGTTCCGCCGACTGAAATTTGTTTCGTTGGCCCTGTGACTATCGTGGGTCATTTTACCTTGACGCATCCAGTCGGCCAGGTAAGCCAATATAATGTAGAAATTGATTGGGGAGATGGCACACTGGAAAATTCCAAAGATTCTCCAGACAGTGTAGTCCTAACACAAACGCTCAATGATACAAATCTAGATATCTATGAATTTGAGTTTACCGCCTCCCATATCGCTACAAGTGTAATAACTTCAATCAGTTTACATCTCTTTCACACGCAAGCGCCGGGCAATGAAGGGGATAGTGATAGCCTCTATACTTCTTCTGTTTGTATCGCGCCACCGACAATGGCTGTGCTCAATGTAAAAAAAGAAGTTTCCAATACAAACGGAGGAACCGCATCCCCGATTGATTTTCCACTTCACTTGAAAGATGCTGGTACGGATGTTGCTGAAAGTCCTTTTAATGCAGATGATTCCACTGGAAAAGATTTTCTCATTGTGCCGGATGCGGGTCCGTACGTTCTCTCCGAAGATTTAAGTTTATTTCCAAATTATGAACAAACTGACATAACAGGCGATTGCAGTAGTGACGGTAGCATTGTACTTACTGCCAACAACAATTATTCCTGCACTATTTCAAATAGTGATATGGCGGTGGTAGTTATCCCTGTAACGCATACTATTGTGGCTTCTGCGGGCAGTAACGGTTCACTTACTCCAGCGGGGAGTACTTCGATCGCTCTCGGTTCTGATCAGTCATACACCATTACGCCTGCATCAGGCTATCATGTTCTTGATGTGCTAGTAGATAGCGTATCGGTGGGAGCGGTGACTTCTTTTTCTTTTACCAATGTTACGAGCGACCATACTATTTCTGCGACCTTCGCTCAGGATTCTGGTGGGAGTCCACCTCCTCCTCCCGTGAATCATCTACCTGTGGCCAGCAATGCTTCAGTGGTTGTTACGAAAGACACCCCGCATTCGATTGTTCTCTCTGCTTCTGATACCGATGGCGATACTTTATCCTACAGCATTGTGAGTGGTCCTCAAGGTGGCACTCCAGGCATCTTAGGCACGATAAGTGGGAATACGGTCACTTATACTCCAGCAACAGGATTCACTGGTAGCGACTCTTTTACCTTTAATGTCAACGACGGTCACGGCAATAGTAATACTGCAACTATTTCGATAACGGTGGAAGCAAGCGGCGGTGGCCCCACAAACCACCTACCGGTTGCCAACAATGCTTCCCAAGCTGTAACAAAAAATATTTCCCAAACTATTACGCTCTCTGCGAGCGATAGCGATAATGATGCGCTGACATATAGCATTGTAAGTGGTCCACAAGGCAGCACGCCGGGCACACTTAGCATCATAAGTGGAAACACGCTTACTTATACTCCTGCAGCAAATTTTACTGGAGCGGACTCTTTTACTTTCCATGTTTATGATGGGCAAGGGTATAGTAATACCGCCACAATTACGATTACTATTTCTTCACCGTCAGGTGGTGGTGGTGGAGGGGGAAGTAATGGAGGTGGAAACAATGGGTCAAACATTACTACTGTTACCACCACTACTACACCAGCTACTTCGAATTATTCTTCTCAAGACTGTACCAAAGAACTTTATCTCTCAAAGTATCTCCGTTTCGGATACGAAAATGATCCTGCAGCGGTAGCCAAGCTCCAGCTTTTCTTAAATAAAATATTAGGTACCACTATTCCGGTAGTGGGTGTCTTCGGACCACTGACAGAAGCCGGCGTTCGAACTTTTCAAGCGCTCCATGCCGACACCATTCTTACTCCATGGGGACTTTTTAATCCGACTGGCATCGCTTACATAACCACCATCAACGAAATCAACAATGAAAACTGCCCGGCGCTTCATTTGCCGATTCCAAGCAATTTAATTCCATGGGAAGAAAATCCACTCGTTCCTAAAAAATTACCCTAGTTTTAACTTCTTTTTAAACTAGACAAGACCTAGCAGGATTTACTCCTCATCATTTTGAGGTTTCTCAATAGACAGTGCTTCAATACCTGGCGTGGAGCCAGTGATGCGCATGATGTCTTTGTCTACTTTTTTGAGTTCCTTGCCGGCAAAATTGTACTGGTTTACGGTGGTAGCAAGGGAGTTGCCGAGTTTGGTGTGGAACTCTTCGTATGATTTCAAATGCTTACCGAGTTCACCAACGCGCTTCACGATATCTTTAGCAGACTCCTCAATTTGCATGGCTTTCAATCCTTGGAGTACGGTCTGCAAGTAGGCGAGGAATGAGGTAGGGGAAACAATAATCACTTTATACTTCTGCGCCGCACGCTGGATGAGGTTTTCAGTTTCTTCGGTAATGGCGCCAATTTTGTTTACGATCAGGTCATAGTAAATGGCTTCATGGGGTATAAACATGAAAGCAAAATCCATCGTATTTTTATCCGGCTGAATGTATTTGGCTGTTTCAACAATACGATTTTTGAGATCGTTCACAAATATTTTCTCAAACCGTTCTTTTTCAACCATGTCTTTTGTTTCGGTAATACGATTGTAGTTTTCGAGTGAAAACTTTGAATCAATTGGAATAATTTTATCTTTGACGAAAACGACCGCATCTACAATGGTGCCATCGGCAAACGGGTACTGCATCTCGTAGCTTTCGGGCGGCATCACATTTTTTAAAAGGGTTTCGAGGTAGTATTCACCCAAAATGCCACGCTGTTTTGGATTTTTTAAGATATCCTGCAAGCTCTGGAGCTGGTCCGTAAAGGAAACGACCTGCTTATTGGTTTCATCGAGGCGGGTGAGCCGTTCGGTGATGTCGCGAATGATTTCTTGGGATTCCTTGGTTTGGTGGCGAATTGTTTCGGTTACTTCTTTATGTGAATCGCCAAGCTTTTGATCTACGGTGCGTGTGAGTTCGTTCATTTGCTGCAGGAGAAGTTTGAGACCAGTATCATCCTGCTTCTGTTCAGCCTTTTTATTACGTACTACAAAGAAAGCTATGATGAATCCAATGATAAGAGCGAGAGCAACGTAGGTGATAGTCATGAAGACATTTTAACATAAAAACAAAACCTCCCGCGCAATACGGGAAGTTTTTAATGAGAAGCGAAGTCGGGTTAATTCAGTTGTTGCCTAAAAATACCTTCAGTACTCCACAGGATCACGTCATACCCCATGGTTGTCTGCTCTACATACATCACGCCTTTAGCATTGTGATTGTAATTGTTTTGTAGCATATCCTTTATACCGTCGTACACAGCAAGACGATGCGAAGGGATGAACTCCTTTAAGGCAGCTTCAACTTCAATTAAAACTTGTTCCTTCCTTACTTTATAGATGTTATGAAGGAACACAGACAGTGTATTATTTGAATACAGTGTCTTAAATGATTGGTGAGAATTGTTAACTAGCATGACTATTGGTTTTTGACTGTTTGACTTATTTTTAGTTAATTAAACTCTTTTAGTGTTTGGAAGTCAACTCGGCGATATGCTCTCTGTAGGTACAATAATCACATCCAACTTTAGCTTTGGGTACGCTATCTGCTCTCAGACAAGCATGAATATCCCCGAGCGTTTTTTCTATCCACGAATCATTTCCAACATAAGGAATAATTTTGATATCAAACTCAAGCTTGCTGTTAAATGCTTCACGGTCGGTTTGGCCATTGCAGTACACGAAGTACCCAGTATCTGAAACAGTAAAGCCGTTCTGACGTAAAAGCCACTGGTACACCTCCATCTGTCGCTTGTACCCGATTTGCCAATCAGCGTCGAGATTCACCTCGGTAGTTTTGGAGGTAGATTTATAGTCAACAATATGGAGCTCGCCTTTGTCGTTTACCCAGATATCATCAACCGCGCCGGTGATAGTGAGATTGGTCGGCTCATGCGTAAACCGTACACCTTTAAAATTTTCGCGCCATTCATCGAGCTTCTCGTGTGCAAATGGTATGGCGCCAATTTTAGAATGCTTCATGAGAGGATGTGGAGCACCGAGTGCTCGGTGCGCGTCAAATTCTTTTTTTAAAAGCGTATCAACTGCAGTGTTTAGATTGAAGGGAAAACCTGGCGGACGTCCGACGCCGAGGCGACGGTCTAAATAAAAACATTGCGGACATTCTAAAAATAAATCAATTTTTGATCGCGAAATTGCGAACGGTTTTTTGTCGCTTGGATCATAAATATTGCGGGTACGTTTTCCTTTGTAGTACTCACTCATGGGGGAAGTATACGGTATTTAGTATGAAGTATAAAGTAGCCATATGCTGGTAGACTACTCTTGCATATTTTTTATAAATGTGGTATAAATATTTAAATTTTTTAACCTTTAAAACAGAAAATTATGTTGAATTTCACACCCCCTACCAATTACGGAGAAACATTTCGATTCTTTGTAAAAAATATGGAAACGATGCTTAAGAGGTACACTCCAAAGCTTCGTTTAAATGTATTTGAGTGTACAAACATCCGCGATCATCTTTTCCCCGTTCGGGGAGGACTTGCTGTAGTAAAAATTGACTGGGAAGTAAAAAGTAATTTGTTGAAAGAAGCAGGATTCATCGGCTTCGAGAAAAATGCTCTCTGTTCTAAGGTGTCATCTAAGATTTCATCTGAACTTTTCCGAATTGCTTCTATCGAGTACTGTTTTCCGTTAATGTCAGGCAAGATCGAGTACCTGGAACAGGTTGTGGGCAAAAAAACGGTATACCAGGGGGCCCACATTGAATACAATATTCTTTGCGATGAAAAGCGCTACTCTTTTTTGGAAATCGCTGTTAATTGGGAAGGAGCTACGGCACTTTTTTGTATGACGGTAGGCAGCGTGCATCGGAATGTTGAGTCTTATGTGGAGAAAAGGATTAGTCCCTACACTAAACTGTTAAAAATTAAAGATCAGCATTACATTAGCCCGTTTGTTAAATAATAAATTTTGGGCAAACTTAAAAACAGGATGGCATTGCATGCTGTCCTGTTTTATTTTAACGGAGGCTATAATTTTCCCAAATAATACTTCAACGTATAAATCCAGTCCTCTTCATCACTTTCACTTTCAGATTTTTGTATATGGAGCCATTCGAGATAGCCGCGATCAATTTTCACGATGTCTTCAATCTTTTTGCCGTTATGTTTGCCAAAACGGATAGTTTTAATAAGCGTAGGGCGTGAGGAAATATCCATCATCTCAAGGAGCGCCAGCTCTTCATTACCGCCGGCAGTTTCCAACATTTTTTTATGCAGTCGTTCAAATAGTTTCTCGAGTACGAGCACATCACCCAACGCATCGTGTGCGGTAGCTTCTACCTCTATATCAAGCAAGTACCGCAAATACTGTAACCGATATGATTCGATTTTTTCTTCCGGATCCAAATGTCGTGCAATGCGGAGCGTGCAAATAAAGCGTGGCACTTTCAACCCTTCTTTCTCAAGCATGCCAATATCAAAGAGGGCATTGTGGGCGACAAGAATCACATTTTCATCATGCAGCAGTTTTTTCAATTCATCATATTCAAAACTAAATTGAAAAGCTGGCTTATCGGCCACGATTTTATTGGTAATATGATGCACCGCCGAAGCTCCAGGAGGAATGGGTACGGGCGGCTTAAAGAGCGCCGTTTTCCGAACACCGTCAATGCTGTATGCGACTTGGCATAAGTAGTCTTTTTTTTCGTTGCCAGTGGTTTCGGTATCTAAAAAGAGTAAGCGAGGCATGTGCATAGTTTATCATATTTGGTATAATGCAATGCATGACTCTTCAGGAACAAATCAAAAATCAAATAAAAGAAGCAATGCTTGCAAAGGACGCAGTTCGCCTGGAGGTGTTACGTGGCATGAGTGCTGCTTTTATGAACGAACTGGTTGCCAAAGGAAGAAAGCCGCAGGAAATTCTCACCGATGAAGAAGTGATTGCCGTCATAACGCGTCTTTCAAAACAGCGAAAAGATTCGATTGAGCAATTCACCAAAGGGGGACGCGAGGATCTGGTGGCTGAAGAAAAAGTGGAGCTTCAGATTCTGGAAAAATATTTGCCGAAGATGATGGACAAAGCTGATGTTGAGAAAATCGCCCAAGCAAAGAAAGAAGAACTTAGTATTACCGATCCGACTAAAAAAGGAATGCTCATGTCTGCGCTTATGAAAGATCTCAAAGGCAAAGCTGACGGCACTGTCGTCAAAGAAGTTGTCGATTCTTTATTTTAATTAATTGCTAGCAGCTAGAACCTAGTCGCTAGAAGCTATTTATGAAACTTATTTTACATTGGCTTATCCTTACTCTTGCAGTCTTGGGAGCTTCCTATCTTATCCCTGATATTCATGTAAGCTCATTTTTAACGGCCGTCATTGTGGCAGCCGTGCTTGGATTTATTAATACTATTATCAAGCCGGTTATAAAAATACTTACCTTGCCGATCAACCTTCTGACGCTCGGTCTTTTCTCGCTTGTTATCAATGGTCTCTTTTTCTGGCTCGTAGCGCAGGTTATCAAGGGCTTTACGGTGGACACTTTCTTGGCTGCTTTCTTGGGAGCTATTATTGTATCGATCATCAACTGGATCGGCAATCGATTTTTGAAAGAAGACTAAAATAAGTGACTAGGTTCTAGTTACTAGGGGCTAGTTAGTTCTAGTTTCTAGAACCTAGAACCTAGAACCTAATTTATGCACACCGTTCCCTTTATCATCAAATTTATTCAAACACACGAGTACTGGGCGAATGTCCTTCTTTTTTTGGGAATGATTATTGAAGGTGAGATTATTCTCATTTTGGCCGGAATCCTCATTCATCAACATGCGCTCCATCCAGCAGAAACAATGCTGCTCCTTTCCGCGGCCGCACTTTTAAAAACTGTATTTGGCTATCAGCTTGGTAGCTGGATTGCTCGACGCTTTCCCAACAGCAGATTTCTTAAATATGTAGAAAAACGGATCTTACTTCTTTTGCCGCGTTTTCGCGAGCGGCCATTTTGGTCTATTTTTATTTCCAAATTTATTTACGGCGTGAATAACGCTACGCTCATTTTTGCAGGCTATATGAAAACCAATTTTCCTATGTACGTGCGCGCGGAAATAATTTCCACTATTATTTGGCTCTTAGGTTTCTTGGGGCTTGGTTACTTCTTCAGCTTTGCTGCATTTTCGATCAGTGGAAATATCCGCCAAGGTGTGTTGCTCATTCTCATTTTTATCGGCGGCTTTCTCATTCTGCAACGACTCGTTTCATTTATTTACGATCTTGTTGAGTATAAAGAATAAGCCTAATTTCCAAAAAGTAAAAAATGTGGTATAGTGAGCCGCAGTATGGAACAGGTAAAGCTCGTAACACACAATGGCAACTTTCACGCAGACGATGTTTTTGCGTGCGCAACTTTGATGATTCTCCTTGAGAGGGAAGGCAAAAAATACGACATCATTCGCACTCGCGATGAAGCAACCATTGCCTCAGGTGATTATATTTTTGATATTGGCGGTATAGACCATGCTGAAACGAATCATTTTGATCACCACCAAAAAGGTGGAGCGGGCGCACGAACAAATGGCATTCCGTATGCAGCTTTTGGATTGGTTTGGAAAAAATATGGCGCAGTCATTGCTGATTCACAGGTAGTAGCCGACACTATCGATCAAAAAATTGTCCAGTCGATTGATGCCAACGACAACGGTGTTGCTCTTTTTACGCCAACTATCGAAGAGGTTTTTCCGGCTACTCTCCCAGATGCCGTCGCACTCTTTCGACCGAGTTGGAAAGAAGACTCGTATGATATAGATGGCGCATTTCGCATGCTTGCAAATACAGCAAAAACGTATCTTGAGCGTCTTATTATCAAAACGAAAGATGCACTAGAAGCAACTGTTTTTGTAGAAGATGCATACCAGAAGGCAGAAGACAAACGGCTCATTGTTCTCGAAGGAACCTATCCAGCCGAAGAGACGCTACGCAAATACCCCGAACCACTTTTTATGGTTGGCCCACAACAAGATGGCAAGTGGAATGTAAAAGCGATTGGTACGGAAAAAAAAAGTTTTGAAAATCGTAAGGATTTGCCGGAAGCATGGGCTGGGCTTCGCGACGAAGCGTTGGCAAAAGTCACCGGTGTAGCCGATGCTGTTTTTTGTCACAATGGTCGGTTTATGGCGGTGGCGCTTTCCAAAGAAGGTGCGGTCGCACTCGGAAAGCTCGCTCTCACTGAATAATTGTATGGAAGATTATAAACCCAGAACACCAAGCATAAAAGATGCACTCAAGGAGAATAAAGATTCGCTATTAACTATTGAGGCACAGCGCCAAAATTATAAGGCTTTCAGTGCGATTGAAAAATTGAGAGTCGAAGGTAGACTTCGGTCTCCCCATCAAGATAAAGTAGAAATAGTAATTAGCAATCTCAATAGAGATTTCGGCACAGGAACCGCAACACTTGAAACTATCGAGGGTGGTAAGGAATATGCTGTGAGAACAAAAATATATACCAAAAAGGATTTTAAAGATATTACCGATGAAAATGGCGCTCTTTTGCCACAGTATGAAGAAAGCTATGAACACCAAGAAGTCGCCTAATTTTACTAGAACCTAGCAACTAGAAACTAACACCTAACTCATGGCATTCATCGACGAACTCAATATTCATGCAAAGGCTGGCCGTGGAGGAACGGGGGTTGTTCGTTGGCGCCGAGAAAAATTCATCGATAAGGGTGGACCAAACGGTGGTGATGGTGGTCGTGGTGGTAATGTGATTGCACGGGCGATTCGTGATGTGCATATACTCGCAAAATATCGACACAAAAAAGATTTTGAAGCAGAGAGTGGTTTTGAAGGTGAGGGCGGCAGCCGACATGGCCGAAGTGGTAATAATCTTTACATTGATTTGCCGTTGGGCAGTATTATTACCAATCAAGAAACAGGTGCAGTTTTTCGGCTCGAAAAAGAGGGACAAGAAGAACTTTTGTTAAAAGGAGGCAGCGGTGGTTTTGGCAATGAGCATTTCAAAGGTTCCACCAATGTTGCGCCTAAAGAATGGACGCCCGGTAAAGAAGGCGAAGAAGCTGACTTTCATATCGAGCTCGAGCTTTTTGCTGATGTTGGACTCGTCGGGCTACCGAACGCTGGTAAGAGTTCTCTTTTGAATGCACTAACAAACGCAGAAGCAAAAATTGGGGACTATGCGTTTACAACTCTTGATCCAAACCTCGGTGCTTTTTACGGCTACATTATTGCGGATATTCCGGGACTCATTGAAGGAGCATCTGCCGGAAAAGGACTAGGTACAAAATTTTTACGTCACATTAAGCGTACTAAAATGCTCCTCCATCTTATTTCATTTGAAAATGAGTTGGCCAGAGTGGGTGGGATGATGAAAGTATATAAGGAGATTCGTAACGAGCTTAAAACATATGGTGAGGGTCTTGATGAGAAAGAAGAAATAATCTTGCTTACCAAAACAGATGTTGTCACCGATGAAAAAGTAATCGCAAAGAAGAAGAAAGAATTTGAGAAGCTCGGAAACAAAGTATTTATTCTCTCACTCTACGATGACGCATCAATAAAAAAATTCTCCGATTCGCTCGCCAAGATTTTGAAAAAATAAAAGGAGATCCGTTATGGATCTCCTTTTTTGAATAACAAAATGAATAATAATCAGGCAGCTACAGGAAATAGCTTTACAATTTTCCCAAGCACCTTCTGCATTATTTTCAAGTCGCCGTGAATAATTTGAAAATGTTCACTATTGTCCCGTCTTGATTGCTGACTACTGAGGTAGCGATGCATAACCTTGTCCGAATGAAGAGGGTCTTTGATCTTCTCGTCAAAATGTTTTCCCATGACTAGTGGAAGTTCTGTCGCTGCAGCGCTATCTTTCCTGCGTTGCAGAAGATTAAAACTTTCAGTGATAGTGCTGCGCAAGTCAATGATTTTTTCCACAATAATTGGATGATGTTCTTCGTCCGGATGTCGTTGAAAAAGTTCATCAAAAAATGATCGCAACGTCTGCCGAGGCGCCTTACGCTGACCAGGAACATGGGCCAACATGTTGTTGATTTGAGTCTTGATCCCATAAAAATCAATGGGTTCATTAGCGGGGGTACTGGATTCATCTTTCATATCTATTGAATTTTAGTTTAACAAATTGAACAAAATAAATTTTGAATTATCCTACCACACACAGTAAAAATCGCAAAGCTGCAAAAGTGGTAAAAAACCTTTATTTTGCTATAATTCTGTCGTGGAAAAGAAATACTACACTACTATCGGCTTGGAAGTTCATGCGGAATTGAAGACTCAGACCAAGATGTTCTGCTCCTGCAAGAATGATCCAGACGAAAAAAAACCGAACGTAAATATCTGCCCTGTCTGCACAGCGCAGCCTGGCGCCTTGCCGGTGATTAACAAAAAAGCTGTAGAGCAAGTTATTCGCGTGGGACTCGCCATTAATGGAAAAATTGCGGAAGATTTTACTGAATTTGATCGCAAAAACTATTTTTATCCGGACATACCAAAGGGCTATCAGATTTCACAGTATAAATACCCAATAGTATCCGGTGGAGAACTCGCTGGTTTTAAAATTACTCGTATTCACCTTGAAGAAGATACGGGGACTTCGCAGCATGACAAAGGCGACTACTCGCTCGTGGATTTCAATCGTGCGGGCGTGCCGCTCATGGAGCTCGTGACCGAACCGCATACGTTTGAAACTGCCGAAGAAGCTGCAAAAGCAGCCGGAGCATTTGCGCGCGAGTATCAGCTACTCCTTTGGTATCTTGGCGCCTCAGAAGCAAACATGGAAAAAGGGGAGATGCGCGTGGAAGTAAATGTCTCGGTCTCAACTGATCCGAAAAAACTAAATACGTATGTTGAAGTTAAAAATATTAACTCCGTGCGCGCGGCCGAACGAGCTATCAAATATGAAGTAGAGAGAATGATAAAGCTTACTGAAGAGGGGAAAGCAAACGAAGTAGTTAAAGAAACACGCGGCTGGGATGAAAACAAACAAAAAACGTTTTCCCAACGCAGCAAAGAAGAGTCCCACGATTATCGTTATTTTCCTGATCCAGATTTGCCAAAATTGAGGCTCAAAGAAATATTTAATCTAAAGGAACTCAAAGAGAATCTACCTGAAACTCCACAACAAAAACGCGAGCGATATCAGCGCGAGGCGGGCATTAAAGATGCTGATATTGAAATATTTGTCGGCAATCCAAAACTCTCTCAATTTTTCGAAGAAGTGATTGCAAACTTGGGCGGTAAGAAAGAGAAAATCAAAGTAGCCTCAAATTATATTACTTCGGATATGGCTGGCCATATGAAGACTGATCCACATTTTGTCTTTCCACACTCTGAATATTTTGCTGAGCTTATAGATATGGTAACCGATGGAAAGATCACCTCTCGTGGCGCTAAAGATATCCTGGAAATTATGTACAAAGAAGATGTATCACCGATGGATATTGCGACTGAGCGGAAATTGCTCCAGGTGTCTGATGAAGGTGCACTCCGTACACTTGCCGAAGGAGTTATTTTGGCGCATCCAAATGTGGCGGCTGAATACAAAAGTGGTAAAGAATCATCGCTCCAGTTTTTGATCGGCCAGGTTATGAAAGAATCAAAAGGGAGTGCCAATCCCCAAGTCGCCAAGCAATTATTAGTAGATTTGTTAAAATAGGAAGACTATGAATAAAAAGACTATCAAAGTAGCAGTAAACGGGTTTGGACGCATCGGGCGCGCATTTTTAAAGATTGCATGGGACCGGCCAGAAATTGAGGTGGTGGCAGTTAATGACTTAGGTTCAATTGAATCATTGGCATATCTCTTGAAATACGACACCGTCTACAAGACGTGGAATCATGAAATAAAACAGGACGGCAAAGATCTCTGGATTGACGGCAAGCAAGTACATTTTATTTCAGAAAAAGACACAACCAAACTTCCCTGGAAGGAATTGGGAATTGATGTAGTCGTAGAATCAACAGGTCTTTTCACCTCATTTGATAAAGCCAAGTTTCATCTTGATCAGGGCGCCAAAAAAGTAGTAATTTCAGCTCCAGCAAAAGAAGGCGAAGGGTCAGTAAAAGGAGCCACCATCTTACTCGGTGTGGATGAAGAAAAATTTGGCACCTGTGATATTACTTCAAACGCTTCTTGTACAACGAATGCAGCTTCACCGCTCATCGCTATCATGCACGAGGCCTTGGGTATTGAAAAAGCGATATTGAATACGGTGCATGGTTATACGGCCTCACAAGCATTGGTTGATGGTCCCTCAAAGAAAGATCTGCGTGAAGGTCGCGCCGCTGCGCAAAATATTGTGCCTTCTTCAACCGGTGCAGCGATTGCGGTGACCAAAGCATTTCCAGAACTTGCCGGATTGTTTGATGGCATTTCTATCCGCGTGCCAGTACCAGCGGGCTCTATTGTGGATGTGACTTTTATTTCAAAGAAACCTACTACGACAGAAGAAGTAAATGCCTTGTTGAAAAAAGCTGCAGGCGACACTCGCTGGCAGAAAATTTTTACCGTAACCGAAGAGCCACTTGTTTCCTCTGACATTCTTGGCAATTCGCACGCTTCTATTGCCGACCTGGCCATGACACGCGTTGTGGGCGGCAATCTGGTGAAAGTAATGGCTTGGTACGATAACGAAATGGGGTACACGTATACGCTTGTAGATCACGTAATTAAAACAGGTAATAATATAAAATAATATGTCACAAGAATTTCCTCCAACACCTAAGTATAAAAAAGAAGAATTTCGCCTAGGGGAAACTGTTCAGTTTGATGACGGTTTTGGTTTAAAACGTGGCATTTTTAAAGGATTTGATGAAAAAGGCAATTTGATTGTGGGTCCTGAAGATCCGACTATGAAAGACATGGGTTCGTATAGTTATGGACCAGGAGATGCTACCTGCACACTCGAACAAGTGAAAGATAAATACTCTCCCTCCTCAAAAGAATAATTTTTTAAGGAAATATGTTACCCATCGTAAGAATAAACCCTAAATAAATTTCCTAAATGTCATCTCAAGAATCCAAAACAAATTTTCCTGGATCTATCCAAGAGACGAAGCGAGTTTTTGCCGAAGCACGCATGTATGACCTCATTAAATTTCATACTGAACTTAGGGATAAAATTCTAGAGTCGATCAATAATGAAGTAGAAGCTTCAATCATTGAAAGTCAGATACAGGCTTCAGTGGAGAATGAAGAAACACTTTCTTCAGTAGGTCTCACGGTAATTCTTGATAAAGGAAGTCGTTTCGATGAAGAACCGCGGAATCGGGATGGAGCATATGTGCTAAAAGAAGGACCAAAACTTGTAGATTTTCTAAAAAATTTTGAACCAAAAAATATGAAAAAGATCATAGGAGGTATTGATATGTTAGAACTCATCTTAAATAGTCTCAATGATAAGCGAGGAAGTATCTATGAAGAATATGATGAAGATGATGAAACTATTACGAATGGTCTGATAGAGCTGCATCGCTCTGCTCAAGATATTATCGCCCAATGCAAAAGACTTGATCCAGATAAAGGAGATGCTTATAAAGCAGCAGAAGAATTTCAAGAATATTTAGATGCTGAAAAAGGAGGTTATAAAAAAGAATACCAATGGATGTATTATACGCAACTTCTGGATAATCACTATATGCATGAAGAACTTGATCCTGACTACCAAAACTTCCCTGATTTAGCCACCTATTTTGATAGGCTTACTACAGATCTGGAGAATATAAAAATAGTGCTAAAGCATCCGGATATGAAACGGGTATTCGGAAAGAGAATAAAAGAGAAAGCTTTGGAGAAATTAAAAAATGACACAGTATATATCACAAAAGGCATCAATAAAGATAAAGGTCATATAAAACTTCTAGATATTAGCAAAGAAGAAAACGCTGCCTTTCGACAGCAGACAGAACATTTTAAGGAGGAAATTTTAAAATTAAAAGTGTAATTAAAAATAATGCAGAAAAAAATTTACATTGGCACCGATCACGCAGGGTATGAATTGAAAAATAAACTCAAAACATTTTTGAGTGAACTTGGACATACTGTCGAAGATAAAGGACCATTTGCATACGACGCACAAGATGATTATCCAGACTTTATCACTCCCGTTGCACAAGCCGTGGCAGCTGAAGAGGGGAGTTTTGGCGTAATACTGGGAGGCTCAGGCCAAGGAGAGGCCATGTGTGCAAACCGTATCAAAGGTGCTCGCGCCGCGCTCTACTATGGAAAAGAACCCTCTATTATCACCTTAGCCAAAGAGCATAACAATGCAAATATTCTCTCGCTCGGTGCACGATTTTTGACAGAAGATGAAGCAAAGGAAGCAATCAAGCTTTTTCTCGAAACGCCATTTACGAATGATGAGCGTCATGTACGACGAATTGCAAAGTTTTAATCCATGGAAATCATCCCGGCAATCATGCCAAAAAGTTATGAAGATCTGAAGAACAAGATATCGCTGGTGCGAGGGCTGGTTTCGTTCGTTCAAATTGATTTGTGTGATGGCCAATTTGTAAAAACTGCCACATGGCCATTTCGCGATGGAGACGAGAGGAGTCTCGACAATATTTTGAACGAACGCGAGGGGCTGCCGTTTTGGGAAGATGTTGATTTTGAACTTGATCTCATGGTAGTAAATGCGGTTGAAGAATTTGATACCTATGTACGATTAGGTCCCAAACGAATTATCTTCCATCTGGAAGCAATGCCCGATCACGAAGCATTTCTCCAATTTTTAGAAGGAATCGATTTATACGTGCGAGAAAATATTGAAATCGGATTAGCGATAAACACCACGACTCCTATAGAATCACTTTTTCCTTTTATTTCTAAAATAGATTTTGTACAGTGTATGGGCATTGCCCATATTGGTCGCCAGGCAGAACCATTTGATGAAACAGTGCTTGACCACATCAAGACACTTCGAGAAAAATTTCCCGAACTTGTCATCAGTGTTGATGGATCGGTGAATTTACAGACGGCTCCGTTGCTCGCAGATGCTGGTGCCAACCGGCTGGCGGTGGGTTCCGCTATTTTTACATCAACCGATATTCGAGCAACAGTGCGCGAGTTTGAACTTTTAGTCGAATAAAGGCCATTCACCTACTTCTTTTTGAGAACACATGTATTTTTCTACTGAAAAATCGTATGCTCGGTCCGTCGACCTTGCGCAATGTTCTCAAAAAGAAGTAGGCTCATTCGAAGGGAGGGGAAATAAGCCTATAAAATTATTTTTTTAAATGATACAATGGTTTGGTATCATTTAGAAGTTAAGAACTAAAAAATGACCATGCGTACAATAATTGGTATTATAATCGTTCTCTTGATTTTGCATTGGGTAGGTCTTTTCGATATTGGAAAAACAGGTAATGCTAACTGTCGACTTTTCACTGCTAATCATTGTCTTGAAGGGCAGATCTTTCATTTAGGTTTTTCTATCTAAAACTCGCTTTTTTGCACATGGTATACTTTTGCCATGACGCAAGCTCTTGCTTTATCAATTCTCAAAACGGGTGCCAATGTTTTTTTGACTGGTGAGCCCGGCGCTGGTAAAACGCACACAATAAATGAATATGTGCGATATTTGCGTGATCATGATGTAGAAGTAGCCATCACTGCTTCGACAGGAATTGCTGCTACGCATTTGGGTGGTATGACGATCCATTCATGGAGCGGTATCGGTATTAAAACAAACCTCGATGGATATGCGCTCGACAAAATCGCCTCGACGGAATATATCGCCAAACGAGTCGGCCGCGCTCGCGTGCTCGTTATCGATGAAGTATCCATGCTCCACCAAGGGACGCTTGAGATGGTAGATGCCGTCTGCCGCGAAGTGAGGCAGAGCAGTGAAGCATTTGGTGGACTCCAGGTTATTTTTGTTGGAGACTTTTTTCAGTTGCCGCCGATTGTAAAAACAGCTCCGGAAAATAGAAACGATGATGATCAGACTCTTTTTACTGAGGAAGAAAAACCGCTTCTCTTTGCCTACCAATCGGCGGCATGGGGCAGGGCGAAGCCGCTCGTCTGCTATCTTTCGGAACAGTATCGACAAGATGATCAGATTTTTCTTACACTACTCTCGGCAATTCGGCAGAATACTTTTACTACCGAACACCTCTCCCACATTGAAAGAAGAAAAAATACTCATGGGACTACACCAGTTGGAATACCGAAACTTTTTTCACACAATATCGATGTCGATCGAGTAAATACAGAAGAGTTAGGCAAAATTGCTGCTGACCAAAAAATATTTCAGATGTCGGGAGAAGGAAATGAAATGTTAGTAGCAACATTAAAGAAAAGCTGTCTCTCGCCTGAAATACTTTCTCTTAAAATCGGCGCCTCAATAATGTTTACTAAAAATAATCCAAAGGAGGGATTTGTGAACGGCACGCTTGGCAACATAGAGGGATTCGCGGCTGGAACACAGTATCCCATTGTCAAAACAAGAACAGGACGCAAGATTATTGTAGAACCGATGGATTGGACAGTAGAAGAGAATGGCAAGATAAAAGCGCGGATATCCCAGGTGCCGCTACGGCTTGCGTGGGCGATTACCGTGCACAAAAGCCAAGGCATGAGCATGGACGCGGCGGTAATGGATTTGTCGCAGGTATTTGAATTTGGCCAAGGGTATGTGGCTCTCTCGCGTGTCAGACGACTTTCCGGACTCTACATTTTAGGTTGGAACGAACGGACATTTCAAGTGCATCCCGATGTGCTCGCCAAAGATGAAGTGTTTCATATACAATCGGAAGAAGCTGAAGAGGCATTTGCTAAAATCACTTCCGAAGAGCTGCAAAAAATGCATACTAATTTTATTGTTGCGTGTGGTGGAAAGGTAAAACCAGTTCTCCGGAGTCTTTCTATTGAACAAAATTATAAAAAGAAAAAAACTGATACCCAAGAGGAAACACTGATCCTTTGGAATGAAGGGAAAATAATTTCTGAAATTGCAGAAGCACGGAAACTCACTGAAGCCACAATTTTTGGTCATATTGAAGAGCTAGTTGAAAAAGGAAAGATCTCTAAAGCTTCACTCTCGCGTTTACTCAATGCTCAGTTATCAAAAGCATTGCCGGCAATTCAAGGAGTATTCAAAAAACTTGATACCAACAAACTTACCCCAGTTTTTGAAAATTTTGATGGAAAATATTCCTATGATGACATACGAATCGCTCGAATTATGTTAAAATAGATATAATGCTTACTGACCCCAGTAGTAGATCGCTCGACCGAGTGCGTCTCGCGCTCACTACGGGGCGAGAAGTGGTTTATTAAATTTTTATCTATGCTTACCGACCTTAAAATTAAAGATTTGGAATTTAAAGCAAACCAAATTCGCGAATCCATAATCTCCATGCTTGTTGAAGCGGGAAGCGGACATACTGCCGGTCCGCTGGGCATGGCAGATATTTTTACTCTCCTTTTCTTTGATGTATTGAAACATGATCCGCAAATTCCCGATTGGCCAGAACGTGATCGCCTCGTCCTTTCAAACGGCCATATTTGTCCGGTGTACTATGCAACAATGGCGCATGCGGGCTACTTTCCAATTGAAGAACTGCAAACGCTTCGCACCTTTGGTTCAAGATTACAGGGTCATCCGCATCGCGAATTTATGCCATGGCTTGAGACGAGTTCAGGACCGCTTGGTGCCGGACTTTCACAGGCAGTTGGTATGGCAATTGCCGATCGTATGGACGGCGGCAACGGTGTCGACCGTTTTATTTACTGTCTGATGTCAGATGGTGAGCTTGATGAAGGCAATAGCTGGGAAGCTATTATGCTGGCTGCAAAAGAAAAACTACACAACTTGATTGCTGTTATTGATCGGAACAATATTCAAATAGATGGATTTACCGAAGATATTATGCCGCTCGATGATCTGGCAGAAAAATGGCGAGCGTTCAATTGGCATGTGATTGAAGTGGATGGTCATGATTTCCGCGCGCTTTCGCAAGCATTTAATCAAGCCAAAGCAATTTTTGAAAAGCCTACGGTGATTATCGCGCATACCATCCCCGGCAAAGGTGTGAAAGAATTTGAACGTGATTTCCATTGGCATGGTAAGCCGCCATCGAAAGATGAGGCAAAAGTAGCGTTGGCTGAATTGCGTACTCTCGGCGGAAAGATCCAAAGCGAACACCAATAATATGAGTAGTCTGATTCTTTTTAAAATAGTTGGTGTGTTTGGTCTACTCCTGATTTGTATTGCCATGGTGGTTAAAAAGCGATCGGTGAGAGATATTTTCAGTCTACTTGGTGGAACGGGACTTCTCATTTACAGCATTTATCTCCATGATCTGATTTTTATTGTGCTCCAGTCTGTTTATATTATGGTCGTCGGATTTGATATGATAAAAGAGTCTCGCAAGAATAGGTAGTATTTGTTTAGATATTAGAAATTAAGATTTAGTCATTTCTCAGTATATGATCCCAGGAATAGTCTTTTTAATACTCATATTTATTTTAGTTATCGCTGTTTTGTAATATGTTAAATCCAACTGCAAAATTAAATCCAAAATTGTTTACTGAGCCTGAGCAAGTGCCAATTCGCAAAGGATTTGGTGAAGGACTGGTGAAGGCCGGAGAGGCAGATAAAAATGTGGTAGCGCTCTGTGCTGATCTTACCGAAAGCACTCAGATGCATTTGTTTAAGGAAAAATTTCCGGAACGATTTGTGGAAGTAGGCGTGGCAGAACAAAATTTGGTGACCACTGCTTCTGGTATGGCAGCGATGGGAAAAATCCCCTTTGTTTCTTCGTATGCTATGTTTTCTCCTGGTAGAAATTGGGAACAGATTCGAACCACCATTGCTTACAACGATCGGCCAGTCAAAATTGTGGGTAGTCACGCGGGTGTCTCGGTAGGCCCGGATGGTGGAACGCACCAAGCTATTGAAGATATGGCACTGATGCGGGTGATGCCCAATATGGTCGTTATTTCCCCTTGTGATGCGATTGAAGCAAAGAAGGCGACGATAGCACTGGCATCCACCAACTGGCAGACCAAACCCGCATACCTGCGTTTAGCCCGCGAGAAGACCCCGGTGATGACCACAGAAGAGACTCCATTTGAAATTGGCAAAGGACAAACAATGTTTGTACCGGATTCAGGTTTGGCACAGGTGGGAATCATCGCCACAGGTGCACTCGTCTACAAAGCGATTATTGCCGCCAAAGAATTAGAAAAAGAGGGAATAAAGGTGGTGGTAGTAAATATAGCGACCATCAAACCGCTCGATACAGAATTGGTTGAGGCTATGGCACGAGAAACACGAGCGCTTGTGACGGTTGAAGAGCACCAAACTGCCGGTGGATTGGGGAGTGCGGTAGCAGAAGTGCTCGCGCAAAAATATCCAGTACCAATCGAATTTATTGGAGTTAAAGATAAATTCGGCCAATCAGGCACGCCTGACGAACTCATTGAGTACTATGGAATGGGAGTAAAGAGTATAAAGGCAGCCGTTGAAAAAGTACTGATACGAAAAAAGTAAGAAATAATTTCCCGAGGTATTTCTTATTCATTATATCGTCGAAATAATTTCTGATTTTCCTAAGTTTAGTTGAATTGAGGATCGTCAGTGTAACCTTTCCATCCTTTGCGGGCTGCCTGGTTTATCATTGTCTGTGATTCATTTTCTTTTTCCGCATAGAGACTCTTTTTTTCTTTTAATTCTTTTTTAACTTTATTATTTTTTTGGTTTAAGTCAGAAAGTTCTTCGTTAATGTTTTTTATATTTTTTTCATTTTCGAGAATCCCACTTTTCTTTAATATATTTCTTGCGGCTATTTCATCTTCAAGGTTGTTCTTTTTATCGAATAAGCTAAATATTTTCTTTTGCAAGCGTTCAAGACTTGTTTCTAAGGTATTGAACTTTTTTGTATGTGTCATATCCACAATAGAATTATCAGTTTTGGATTCAATTTTTTCAATAACAGGTGTTACTGCCTCCTCATTGTATACCGGAGAAAATTCCTCGTGGTAAGGTTTCCCTTGGATTTCTGCCAGAACTCGCTCATTTACTTTTTCTTTCGATTCATCTTTTTTTACTTCGATAAAATCTTCCCGAGGAATTTCATCAAAATTCTTTTCTATATACTTCAGCGCTTTTTTAAGCTCTGGAATTTTTTTGTGAAGTTCCTTTTTTCTGGCTATTCTTTTTTCTGGGTTTGGTCCATAATTCGGACTGAACATTGATTCTTTCATACAGTTATATTTTCTTAAGCTTATAATCTATCGGTGCTTTTGCCAGATATTCTTTAATCTCTGTTTCAGTTAGCAAACCTTTTTGTGCACCCACCTGGAGAGTTACGGACATAGCATTGATTGGCGCCCAGAGGAGCGCCTCTTGAAGCGAGAGGCCTTTAGCAAGAGCTGTGGTAAGTGTAGAGGAGAATGCATCTCCAGCTCCCGTGCGTTCAAACGGTTCGTGTGGGTAAATTGGCATAAACCAGGCATCAGTACCATCATATGCGTAAGCTCCTTTAATACCGTCGGTCATAATGATTATTTTTGGTCCCAATGCCTGCAAATCTTTCATTAGCACAATCTTATCGTGCCCTTCATTTTTGCCGAGGATTCGCTCTGCTTCTTCCACATTACAAAAAAAGAGTTCGGTATGAATATAAATATCTTTCAGAGTGTCAACGCCCAGTTTCATCTGAAAAGTACCGGGTTGGAAGGCGAGTTTTACTTCTGGGTGTGTTTTCAAGTATTCGGCAATTTCTAAATGGAATGGAGTGGAATTTGAAGCAAGTGATGAAAGGTAAATCCATTTTGGTGTTGGCAGATTCTTCGGGAGCGAATAAGGAAATTCGGTATGCTTCACTAGTATGGTACGTTCAACGTCATACCACAGTACATAGTGATAATTGGATGCCATTCCCGGAACAGTCTGTATCAAATCGGTGTGCACGTTATTTTTTGGCAGCTGTAGCTCCTCGAGATTACCTTTTCCTATTTCATCATCACCCACATACGAGAGGAGGTAGGAGTTCACTCCCAATCGCGCTGCTGACACCGCTGCATTGGCGCTATTGCCGACTCCACGCATAACTTCTACTGATTCGTAGGGGACTTTGTCGCCGAAACGCAAACATAATTTACAATTTTCTTGATCCAAGTCGCAGGTCGCTTCCGCATCTTTTAAACGAATAAATGGTTCGGTGACAATATCACCAATAGCTAAAAAATCTATATCTTGCATGTCGCCATTTTAGCATATTTTGGTATACTAGAGCCATGATGAAAACCTTACGCGAATGCATTGCCGATGCCGAAGCAAAAGGAGTTGCGATCGGCCATTTTAATATCTCAAATCTCGAAGCGCTCCATGGTATTTACAACGCGGCAAAAAAATTGGGTGTACCGGTTATTATCGGACTCTCTGAAGGCGAAGAAAAGTTTGTTGGCTTAGAGCAAGGTGTTGCACTTGTAGAAACCATTCGCGAGCGAGATAATTATCCGATTTTTCTCAATGCTGACCATCACGGCAGTTTTGAATCAGTAAAAAAATGCATTGATGCAGGATATGATTCAGTCATCATTGATGTGGCGAAACTCTCGTTTGAAGAAAATGTAACAATTACAAAACAGTGTGTAGAGTATGCGCGCGAGGTGACTAAAAATACTGGCAGAGATATTTTAGTGGAAGCTGAGCTCGGCTTCATCGGTTCTGGATCAGTTATGAGGGACAGTATTCCCGAAGGTGCGGGAATACTCACCAAACCCGAAGATGCACAAAAATTTGTAGAAATGACTGGTATAGACCTTTTTGCGCCATCAGTCGGCAGTATTCACGGGCTTATAAAAACTGGTAAACCGCATATACAGGCTGAACTTGTAGCGGAAATCAAAAAAAATACTGGTATTCCACTGGTACTTCATGGTGGCTCAGGATTGCGTGATGAGGATTTTACCAATGCAATCAAGGCCGGTATTTCTGTGGTACACATAAACAGCGAGATCCGTCTGGCTTATAAAGAGGCTGTCGAGAAATCCATGCAAGACAATCCAACTGAAATCACACCTGCAAAAATCCTTCAGCCAGCGGTAGATGCGATCGAAGCGGTGGTTCTTGCTAGATTAAAATTATTTAATGGAATTCACTAATCATGCTCTGGATAGTGCCAATTTCGTTCCTTATACTGTTCGAGCTTGTTGCGGACATTATCGCAAAAGAATATTCATTGAAAGGCGGATGGGTGTTGTGGACAGGAGCTATTCTTGGGTATATTTTAGCAAATATTTTCTGGCTTTCTGCTATGAAAGAAGGTGTTGAATTGGCACGTGGAGCCGTTATTTTTTCGGTCAGTTCTGCTATTATCGCTGTACTCATAGGAATTTTTATTTTTCATGAAGAAACGAGTCGCTTGCAGATAGTGGGATTTGCACTTGGTGTTGTTTCGTTACTACTTATTTTTTGGGAATAAAATACACACATGAAAGAAGAAACTCCTAATTTTTATAACGAAAATTTTAACGAATCTTTAAAAATTTTTATTGAAAAATCGAAATCTTTAAAGTTGCAAAATTTAGAAAAAATAAAAAATCTATCTAATCTAAGGGCTGTAGTTTTTTTTGGCTCGTCTGCTTCAGGTAAAACATCTTTGGTTAATTCAATTAGAGAAATGGAAAAAGATATTCCTATACAAATTCCTAGAAGATTAATTACTCGCTCACATCGAATGAATGACGATTTAAACGAAAATGCTCATGTTACAAAAGAAGAGTTTGAACAACTAGCCACAGGAAATAGCACTTTAGATCCAGATTCCTACAATAGCTGGAAAAGAGCACTTCATGCCTCTGAGGGTATTATTAATTGGGAGCGTGAGATGGAAGGGGGTCGTAAAGAAAAATATGGATTTGAAAAGTCTTTATACTATTTGGACGAGAGAATCAAAATTTTGTCCGGTAACAATGATTTAGCGCGCCATAAAGATGAAATACCATATCCTGATGAACAAGTTTTATGGATAGGAGTATATGCTCCTAAAGAAACAAGAGCGCAAAGAATAGAAAAACGATCACCTGATATGTTAGAACAAGAGAAAGTATATCGTCTTGGAGATGAAGGAAAGGATGTGATACCTCTTGCCGATATAGTGATTAACAATTACGGAGATAATGAGAATTTTTCGAAAGAAGAAATTAAGGACTTAATAAAAAATTTAATAAAGATTAAATATCAGAATTTAAAAAATAAATGAAATCTGAAATACAAAAATTCTTCAAAGGAGATATTGATGATACTCCGGAAACACTCAAGTTGTATAGTCACGACGCGAGCTTGTTTGAAATCATGCCCAAGCTCGTGGTATATCCAAAAAACGCTGAAGATGTAAAAGAGCTCGTTCGCTGGGTAAAAGAAAACAAAAAAAATGATCCAGCGCTCTCAATTACAGCGCGTTCCGCCGGTACCGATATGTCAGGCGGCGCTATCAACGACTCAATCATAATGGATTTCACGCGCTACATGAATGCGCTTGTTTCGCTTTCGCCTGATCGAAAGGAAGCAATCGTAGAGCCTGGCATGTTTTATCGTGATTTTGAAACCGAAACCTTAAAACACGGACTTATTTTGCCGTGCTACACTGCATCAAAATCCATCAATGCTATGGGCGGCATGGTGGGCAACAATTCTTCGGGGGAAAAAAGTTTAAAATATGGTTCGACTCGCAATTTTATAAAAGAGCTCAAGGTGGTGTTTGCCGATGGGTTTGAGCATGTACTTCGTCCGCTCAATAAAAAGGAGCTGTACGCCAAAGTAGCGCAGACTGATTTTGAAGGGAGTATCTACCGAGAAATGCTCGAGATGATAAATAAGAACCAAGACTCAATACAGAAAGCGCGACCGAAAGTATCGAAAAATAGTGCCGGATACGATTTGTGGGACATCTACGATTCAAAGAATGAGGTTTTTGATTTATGCAAACTGATTGTTGGTTCGCAGGGAACACTGGGCATTGTGACGGAAATCACGCTTTCGCTCGTGCCCGTAGATCACGCCAGCAAACTCATGGTGGTGTTTATGAACGATCTCACGCATTTGGGCAGTGTCGTCGATGAGCTCTTACCGCTTCGACCGGAGAGTTTAGAATCGTATGATGATAAAACATTTAAACTTGCTATGAAGTTTTTCAAAGATTTGGTGAAAGCCAAAGGCGCATGGGGACTCTTCACCTTTGCACTTTCATTCCTCCCGGAATTTTTCATGATACTTTCGGGCGGCGTACCAAAACTTATTTTACTCGTTGAATTTTCGGGAGAAAGTGGGACCCAAGTTGCTTTGGCTTGCGACGAAGCGCGACAAAAAATTGCCCACTTTGGTTTCAAAACGCATATCACCAAGAACGCACGTGAGGCAAACAAGTACTGGCAGATGCGCCGAGACTCATTTGCACTTCTGCGGAAGCATGTGGAAGGTCGCCGTACCGCACCATTTATTGATGATATTATTGTGCCGCCACACGTGCTGCCCGAATTTCTACCGAAATTGAATGCTATTTTAGATCCGTATAAGAATATTATCTATACTATTGCTGGACACGCAGGTAATGGTAATTTCCACATTATTCCGCTTATGGATTTCAACGATCCGCGCACAGTGCCACAGATTCTCGAAATTTCAGAAAAGGTATATAATTTGGTGGTGAAGTACGACGGCTCAATTACGGCCGAGCACAACGATGGTATTATTCGCACGCCATATTTACCGCTCATGTATGGTCCGCACATTTATTCGCTCTTTGAAGAAGTAAAAAAAATATTTGATCCACAAGTTATTTTGAATCCGAAAAAGAAAGTGGGGGATACGATCAAAGATATCGAGAAATACATCATCAAGCCTGATGCGCCACATATAACACATAACAGTTAGGGAAATTTATTAATAATTTTAAAAACTATATGGCTGAAGAAAAAGAATTTGATACTGAGGCTGCACAAGATCGTCATGACAGAATTATCAGTGAAGTGCGACGTATTCGTAACGGACTTACTAATGACGTTGTTGATTGGTATAAAGACTCAAAAATAGACTCAGCTGAGAAAGAACGTACAGTTCGTGAAAAGATTCGTAATTTTTTGAAAATTGCGCGTACGGATATCGATACTCTTTTAAATGGAAAGTTGTATTAAAAAAGTAGGTGCTAGTGATCAGATTCTAGGTGTGAGAGAAAAGAAAAACCCCAGTTCGCTTTCTCGAACTGGGGTTTTTTGACATTTTTTCCAAAATGTATATACTAGAGCTCTATGTTTTCAATCACTGCAAAAGCTCGCGGGGCGGGCAAAAAGGGCGCTATCGAAACCGGTTATATGCCGGCCGTATTTTACGGTGCTGGCAAAGAAACTACCTCCATCGCGGTATCCCTCAAAGAATTCGAAAAAGTCTGGAAAAATGCCGGTGAATCTTCAACGGTTACGCTCGATACTCCATCAGGAAAGGTAGAAACACTTATCCACGAAGTGCAGGTTGATCCAGTAAAGGGTTTTCCTATCCATGCTGATTTCTTGGTGGTTGATATGAACAAAGAAATTGAAGTGGGTGTAGCGCTCGAATTCACTGGCGAATCACCAGCTGTGAAGCAAGGCCTGGGTTCACTTACCAAAGTGCTCCACGAACTTGAAATCAAAGCCCTTCCAAAAGATTTGCCACATGCAATTACAGTTGATATTTCCTCACTCGCAACACTCGAAGATAAGATCCATGTAAGCGACATCACCCTTCCAAAAGGCGTTACCGCTATTACGGGTGCTGAAGAAGTCGTAGCCCTCGTTCAAGCTGCGAAAGAAGAAAAAGAAGAAACAGCCCCAGTTGACCTCTCGGCAATCGAAGTCTCAGTTGAAAAAGGTAAGAAAGAAGAGGAAGGTGAAGCTCCTAGCGAAGAAGCAAAAGCATAATATATTCATAAATAAAAAAACTCCTGAAAAGACAGGAGTTTTTTTATTTATAATAATGACTAATTCCGAATATCTAATTTCTAAAAATACCAAACTCGAGCCTTTTTAGTCAGTGGTAATTAAACGTTAGTCATTTGCGTCATATGATATAATACTTATATGTCGAAGAAATTCATTATATTTTCTTTGGTCGCGTTTATCGCGGCTCTTTCTTTTACTTTCACCTTGAAAGCTTCTGCAGATTACGACTGTACGGTAAGTCCCATACCCGAAGCGCAAAAACAATTCTGTGAAAATCAATACAACGATCTCGTCAAACAGCTGGCCGACCTCACCGCCAAGCAAAATGTGCAAAAAAACCAGGCGGGAACGCTAAAAGGGGATATTACCTTGTTGACTACCCAAATTAATGCCCTTACTGCCAAAGTAAAATCTCGTGCCGTTGCTATCGCGCGACTCAAGTCTGATATTACAGAAAAAGTCTCTACTATCGAGACACTTCAGCAAAAAATTGCCCGGGAACATGAATCTCTGGCGCAACTTTTGCGTAAGACCAATGAAATGGATGCGAACAATATCGTCAATCTGGTTCTTTCCGATAACACCATTTCTGATTTTTATAGCGATGTTGAAGCTTTTCAATCAATCAAGCGCTCAGTAAAAGATTCCGTAGAAGCAATCGATACTGCCAAAACAAAAACTGAAACCGAAAAAGCGGCGCTTCAGGATAAACAAAATAAAGAGCTTGATGCCAAAGCCGAGCTCGAGCTTTCAAAGAAACAAGTAGCAAAAAGCCAAACTGAAAAACAGCAGTTACTCACAATTACAAACTCAAACATTTCTGAATACGAAAAGCAAAAAGCAGCCAAGGCTGCGCTTGCCGCTAAAATCCGTGCGGCGCTCTTCAATCTTCGCGATACTGGCGCTATTCCATTCGGTAAAGCGCTCGAATATGCAAACCTTGCTTCGCAAAAAACAGGTGTCCGCCCAGCGTTTCTGCTTGCTATTCTTACCCAAGAATCAAACTTGGGCACCGATCAAGGCTCGTGTTATCTGACCGATCCGACGACCGGCACCGGCTTCGGTATTCGCCGTGGTATTGTTGTCGCCAATGTCATGAAGCCAACGCGCGATGTACAGCCTTTCTTGGAAATTACCAAGTCACTTGGCCGCGACCCATACAAAACACTGGTCTCGTGTCCGATTGGTGGTTATGGGTATGGTGGCGCCATGGGTGCGGCACAGTTCATTCCTTCGACCTGGAAAATGTTTATAGGTCGCTTAAGTGCTGCGTTGGGGGTTGCAACTCCTGATCCTTGGGCACCTCGCGATGCTTTTATGGCTTCAGCGATGTATTTGGCTGACTTAGGGGCAAATGCCCAAACATATACAGCTGAGAAGTCGGCTGCTTGTAAATATTATGGTGGCGGGTCTGGCTGTACGGCCGTGAGTTCGCCTTATGGCGTCAGTGTTATGCAAAAAGCCGTAAATATTCAAGTAAATATGATTGATCCGTTGAATTAAGGCCTATTTACTAGGACTAGAATGAATTTGCACAATTTTTTAAAATGTGTTAAGTTAAATCACGTATGAAAACAGAAATTCACCCAAAATACTTTACGAATGCAAAAATCACCTGCGCTTGCGGAGCTGTTTTTGCTATACCTGGTACTAAGGAAGACGTGCAGGTTGAAATCTGCAGCCAGTGTCATCCATACTATACGGGCAACGAAAAGGTCCTCGATACAGCCGGACGCGTAGATAAATTCAAGAAACGCACCGCAGCTGCAAAAGCCAAAGCAAAGAAATAACAATTACATTAGCAAAAATCGCTCGAGAGGGCGATTTTTGCTATGATGTAATCAAATTCGAAGCTCGAAATTATAAATTCGAAACAAATTCCAATATTTTAAATTTTAATATTGAAATTTTAGTTATTGTTTCGTATTTCGATATTCGGATTTCGTATTTAAAACATTTATGGACTTCGATCTAGATGAACTAAAAAAGAATCACAAAACGTCGTATCTCGCCAACGAGTATGAACGCATTTTGAAAGAGCAAAAATCTGTAGAAGAAATGCTCGCAAAAGATCCCGGTATGGCTGAAATGGCAGAAGAAGAGCTCGAAGTGTTGAAGGAACAACGTGAAGGAGTGGAGCGACAGATCGCAGAAATTCAAAAGTCGGAAAAAGTTGAAGAAGAATTTCCAAATGAAATAGTGATGGAAGTACGTGCTGGTGCTGGAGGTGATGAAGCCTCACTTTTTGCCTGGGAACTTGCCGAAATGTATAAGCGCTATGCGGATGCGCACGGATGGGAATATAAAACAAACTACGAATCCCAAAATGAAGTGGGTGGTTACAAAGAAGCATCGTTTGAATTTAAAGGAAAAGATGTGTATCGATTGCTCCGTCATGAGACAGGTGTACACCGTGTGCAACGAGTGCCGGGTACCGAAAAGAACGGCCGGATACATACCTCCACTGCATCAGTAGCAATTCTTCCTATTCGTAAAAAAGTAAATTTTGTTATCAATCCTGCGGATCTTGATATGGAGTATTCTCGCTCTGGAGGTGCAGGCGGACAAAACGTGAATAAAGTGGAAACAGCAGTACGTCTTATTCACAAGCCAACAGGTATTGATGTTCGTTCAACGAGTGAACGCAGTCAGCTCGCAAACCGTGAAAAAGCCATGACGATTCTTACGGCAAAGTTGCAGCAGTTGAAAGAGGAAGAAGAGGCAAAAAAATATGCCGGTGACCGTAAGGCGCAAATCGGCACAGCCGATCGCAGTGAAAAAATCCGGACCTACAACTTCCCGCAAGACCGCGTGACTGACCACCGTATCAAAAAATCTTTTTCAAATATTCCCGGCATTATGCGCGGCGAAATCGACAAGATTCTCCAAGCATTGGAAAGTGGTGAGACGGGGGAGGTGGAAGACGAATAATGTCCCGCACTAGTTATAGTACAGGACATCACTTTGCAAGCATTAGATTTTTTTGATAGCGGCGAGTAGTTGCGAGGATGTTGTTTCTTCTCTTAGAATAAACAATTGTGGGGCCTGCTTAATTCCATAAAAATGTAACCCATCCCCACCGCTTATTACTGCTACTACAAAGTCTGACGGATGCTGGTTTAAATGGTATTTAACCACCTCAGTCTCTTCTTTGTTATTCTTATACTCAGATATCGGTATGATTATTATCTGATACTCGAGCACAATTAAATCTTGTATAAATTTCAGTAGCATTTTCACAGCATCGCTGTCCTTCTGAGGAACATAAAAGTATATTTTCATAACAATAATTTTTAGTTTTTTAGAAAGTACCATTTTATAGAATAAATGTCAATTAATTAGTGATTTAAGTTTAGTCATGAGAAATTAGACATTAGGGTTTTATCCACAAAAACTTGCAATTTTTGTGGATTCGTGCTATTCTTTTGGCAGTAGTTTCCAAAAGTCTTTCTCGTTTCATGCTTCGTGTCAAAAACATTGAGGTTATGGATGGAAATCGGCCAACGGCGATTACATTTATAAGTTAGTACGGTAAAATTTTTGTAAAAAAGTTTTACCCAAAAATTGTCATATATGGCAAAGAAATTGTATGTAGGTGGCTTACCTTACAGCACAACTGACGATGAGCTTCGCGCTCACTTCGAGCAGGCTGGCGCTGTTGAATCAGCAACCATTATCATGGATAAGATGTCTGGACGTTCCAAAGGTTTTGGATTCGTAGAGATGTCAAATGATGGGGATGCTGAAAAAGCTATCTCAATGTTCAACGGTCAGGATTTCGGTGGACGAAAGTTGACTGTGAACGAAGCTCGTCCTATGGAGGCTCGTCCTCCACGAACCGGAGGTTTCTCTGGAGGCGGACGCCGAGATTACTAATACCTCATTAGTATCTCAAAACAAAAAACACCCTATATTGGGTGTTTTTTGTTGCTCAAATAGGGCTTTTCTGGTATATTTTTAGTGCTTGTTTCTGCAAGCATTTTGTTTTTTATACCATTTTGCGTGTGCCCGAACGTACCGAACGGTACGTTCGGGCGGGTAGCTCAGTGGTAGTTAAAAAATTTGCGTGTGTAGCTCAGCTGGTAGAGCATTCGACTGATACTCGAAAGGTCCCAGGTTCGAACCCTGGCACACGCACTAGCGTTGGAACAAGCAAACTGCTTTGCTTGTGTCCAGGGTTCGAAAGGGTTTTGTATATTTTTGAAGGCTTGGCCTGAAAAAATACAAAACCACCCGCGGCGGTAGCCGAGAACCCTAGCGCACAGGAAGCGATTGAAAGTGAATTTTTTTATGTCTGATCCTCAAAACAAAACTCCGTGGTGGCAGCCATCCTTGATTGTTTTTGGACAGGTCTCGATGTGGGTTGCTGGACCGCTCTTGCTTGCACTCATTGTCGGCAAAGCACTCGATAAGCATTTTGGTACAAAGCCATGGATTTTTTTAGGACTTACTGTCATCGCTTTTCTCGCATCCTGTTTCATGATTGTAAAAGTTATCAAAGCATACATTGCAAAGCTTGAAAGGGAAGATAAAGAAAGGAAAGAAAAAAATCATACCAAGTAATTTTTATGGAAAACAATAGTCAAGTTAAACATGAAGTCACATTATTTGCTGAGCCAATTGCGCATATCGGCAATTTTCAAATCACCAATGCACTTATCACCAGTTGGGTGACAGTGATCATAATTATTCTCTTTGTTGCGATACTCAAGAGTAAGCTCCGTAAAGTGCCCGGTAAACTCCAGAATGCGTTTGAAATAATTCTCGACGGAGCGTATTCGCTAGCCGATCAGGTGACCGGCAGCCGCGACATCACGAAACGTGTATTTCCACTGGCATTTTCAATATTTGTTTTTGTACTCATCAATAATTGGCTGGGGATACTGCCACTTGGTTCTTTTGGCCTTCTTGAAAAAGGAGCCGAAGGCACTTCTTTTGTGCCGTTTCTCCGGAGCGGTACTGCTGATGTAAACACTACGATTGCCCTAGCTCTCTGCGCGGTTATAGGCTCAAACCTCTTTGGAATCGTCTCGATTGGTGCCTGGAAAATGCTCAATAAATATGTTAATCTAAAGGCGCTTGGTGAGATTTTCAAGAAGGTTCGCAAGGAGCCGATGATCCTTTTGACTGCGCCAATCATGTTCTTTGTCGGCATTCTTGAACTCATTGGAGAGTTCGCAAAAGTTGCTTCATTGTCGTTCCGGTTATTCGGAAACGTCTTTGCCGGCGAGGTACTTTTAGGCGCGATGGCGGCCATTTTGGCGTATGCACTTCCGGTGCCATTTCTTTTCCTTGAAGTATTTGTGGGTTTGATTCAAGCGCTTATCTTCTCAATTTTGACACTTGTTTACTTCACCATCGCTGCACAGGATCACGAAGAGCATGATCATGCCGAGACATTGGAGAAGGAGGTCGAGTTTGAAATGGAAGAAGCAGCACATGCGTAAGGAAGAGTAAGTTAGTAAACTAGTATGTTGGTAAGTTAGAGAATACTTTTGAATTTTCTAGCATACGAGCTTACTAGATTACTAGTTTACATTTTACAAAGGTCATTATTTATTAGTTAAGTTAAAAATTATTATGGAAAATACAGCAGTAAGTGCAGCCGTGAATTTAGCTCCTCTCGCGAAAGGCCTCGCCATCGGATTGGGTGCTATTGGTCCTGGTATCGGTATCGGTATGATCGGTAAGGGCGCAATGGAAGCGATCGGTCGCAATCCTGAAGCTTCAGGAAAGGTATTGGTTCCAATGTTGATCGTTGCAGCATTCGCCGAAGCGATCGCGATCTACGCGCTCGTTGTTGCATTCTCAATATAGCTTCTAGCGATTAGCCACTAGCTGCTAGCTTATTCCTATCAATAAGTTAGTCGCTGGATGCTAGGCGCGAGCCGCTTAGATTTGATTTATTAATTTGTATTTTCTAGTCGCTAGAAGCTAGCCGCTAGATGCTATCTTTCTTATGGAATCCATCGTTTCTTCATTTCACCTTGATTTAAAAATTCTGATCGCCCAGCTCATAAACTTTGCTGTGGTTATTTTTGTACTGTATCGTTTTGCCATCAAGCCATTGGGCAAACTCATGAGCGAGCGTTCCGCAAATATTGAAAAGGGCTTAACGGACGCAAAAGCAAATGCAGAAACTCTTTTGAAAACTCAGGCTGAATATGATAAAGCTCTGGCTCAAGCCCGGAAGGAAGCAAGCGATATCTTTGTAAAAGCAAAAAAGGATGCCGAGGTGAAGAAGAATGAAATGCTTGAAGATGCCAAGAAAGAAGTTTCGAAAATAATGGCACAAGGTACAGCCGCACTCGAAGAAGAGAAGAAAAAAATGTTGGATGATGCCAAGAAAGAACTTGCTGGACTTGTCACTTCTGCCACTGAAAAAGTATTAACTAAAGGAATCAGCGAAAAGATCGATGCAGCACTCATTGAAACGAGTGTAGCGCATTTTAAATAAATTATTATTATGGCAAAGTTTGATATTAACAATTTGGCAGATGCGCTCTACGAAGCAACGGAAGGGAAGACGCATGAAGAGCAACAAAAACTCATTCACGCCGCGCTTCTTATGCTTAAAAAACATGGTGCACTCTCGCAAACAGACGAGTTCCTGAAGCGCTTTGAGAAAATCTACGATGAAGCACATGAGACTTCCCGCGCTACGGTCACTTCAAAAAATAAACTGACCGAAAGAGAGCGCCACGACATTAAACATTTTATTGCAGATAAACACAAGACGGAGCATGTGGTGCTCGAAGAAAAAGAAGATAAAGACTTGTTGGGTGGAGTAAAAATAAAAGTCGGCGATACTCTGTACGATGCCAGTCTTAAAACGAAACTGAAACAATTAGAAGAATACATCGTGAATTAATTTATGGAACAAAATAATCAAAACCAAATAACTGATGAAGGAAAACTAGTAAGACTAAAAAAAACTGGTATATGGTTGCTAGTTTTGAATATAGTTCTTCCGGTGGTAAGTATTTTTATTGTAGGACCAGGGTTAGTTTTCTTAGGGGTTTTTGGTGCTATTCCTCTTAATGCAATTTTTGTACCTTTTATCCTAACTATAATTTTAAATATTCTAGGAATTTACTATGGAGTAATGCTGGTAAATAGAAAAGTTCAGAAATTAGGAATGTCTTTACTAATTATTTCATTAATTATATTAGGAGGAGTCGTAACAATTTTTGCTCCAGCAATATTTAAATAAATTTATGTCAAAATCAACAATCGTAGAAAATTTAAAAGCAGCAATCGGAGAATTCAAGGCTACTACCAAAGCTGAAAAAGTCGGCGTGGTGCAGGAAGTATTCGACGGTGTAGCAAAAGTTTCAGGCCTTTCAGATATCAAAGCATCAGAAATGGTGACCTTTGCGCATGGTGAAACAGGTGTAGCGCTCAACCTCGAAGAAGATTCTGTCGGTGTCGTCATTTTAGGTGATTTCTCAGAAATCAAAGAAGGCGACGAAGTTCGCGCCACAGGGAAAATCTTGGAAGTACCAGTGGGTAAAGGCACGATCGGCCGGGTGGTAAACGCGCTTGGTCAGGCTATCGATGGCAAGGGCGCAGTCAAAGCAGATGCTATGTATCCAGTAGAACGTGTGGCGTCAGGCGTTATTACTCGTCAGGGAGTGGATCAGCCGGTGCAGACCGGTATCAAAGCCATCGATGCCCTTATTCCAATCGGCCGCGGACAACGCGAGCTCATCATCGGAGATCGTCAGACTGGTAAGACTGCTATCGCTATCGACACAATCTTGAACCAAAAAAGCCAGAACTTGATCTGCGTCTATGTTTCCATCGGTCAGAAAGATTCCAAACTCCGCAAACTTGAAACTCGTCTTCGCGAAGGCGGCGCAATGGATTACACGGTCATCGTGTCTGCTGGCGCATCCGAATCCGCAGCGCTCTCATATATCGCACCGTACGCAGGGGTGGCTGTTGCTGAATACTTCATGGATCAAGGTCAGGATGTGCTCATCATTTACGATGATCTTTCCAAGCACGCTGTGGCATACCGCGAAATCTCGCTCTTGCTCCGCCGTCCGCCAGGCCGTGAAGCATATCCGGGAGATGTGTTTTACTTGCACTCACGCTTGCTCGAGCGTGCATGTCGCCGCAACAAAGAAGCAGGCGGAGGTTCTATTACTGCGCTTCCGATTATTGAAACCCAAGCTGGCGACATCTCTGCCTACATTCCGACCAACGTCATTTCCATTACCGACGGTCAGATTTTCTTGGAAACTGATCTCTTCTACAAAGGTATTCGTCCTGCGGTAAACGTGGGCTTCTCCGTGTCTCGCGTGGGTTCAGCGGCACAGATTAAAGCTATGAAGAAAGTGGCAGGAACTTTGAAACTCGACCTCGCCCAATTCCGCGAACTCGAAGCGTTCTCACAATTTGGTTCTGATCTTGATGAAAGCACAAAGAAAACACTCGACCGCGGTCGTCGTGCCGTGGAAATGTTGAAACAGCCGCAGTACTCACCAGTCGTTGTTGAAAACCAAGTGGTTGCTCTCTATGCACTCACTCGCGGCTATATGGATGATGTTCCTGTAGAGAAGATTAAAGAATTCGAAATAGGTCTCATCGACTACGCTTCCGCCAATGCTAAGAACTTCATGAAGGAGGTGAAAGAAAAGGGTATGTGGTCAGAAGGGGAGGAAGCAAATATTAAGAAAGCTATTACGGATTTCAAGGGAGTATTTAGGAAATAATAAATTATGGAAGTTTCGAATAAAAAAAAGATTCATTATATTTTGCCAATTATTACTTTACTACTTTCAGTATACGGTAGTTTCATGTCTTTGAGGGATAGAGATACTACTTGGGTAATAATTTCCCTTTTAATTTGCGGAATATCTTTAATTTCTATTTTTACAAAAAAATGGAAAATTTACATAACCCTAAATGTACTTCTAGGAATAGCTCTAGTATTAATAGCAATTATGCTTGGACTTGCCTATTCTTTCGGTAAAATGCATTAACTTATGGCTTCGACTAAAGAAATCAAAAGACGAATAAAATCCGTAAAGAACACCAAGAAAATCACCAAGGCGATGGAATTGGTGGCGGCTTCAAAGATGAAACGCGCGGTTGCAAGTGCGCTCTCTTCACGCGTCTACGCGCGCTATTCGCTTGAGATTCTTGAGTCACTTTCGGAAGCTATCACTGAGAGTGTAAATCCACTTTTTGTCGAACGGCCAGCAGCCAAAACTCTTTTTGTACTTATCACTTCAAACCGCGGACTCTGTGGCGCATACAATGCGCAAGCAATTCGCCAGACCATGAGTTTTATAAAACAAAGCAAAGTCCCTATTGATTTTGTAACTGTGGGCAAGAAAGGTGATGCAGCTCTTCGCCGCCTTGGACAAAATATTGTCGCGTCCTTTACAGAACTTCCAGATACCATCACGCTTCGCGATATTCTCCCAGTGGCACAAATATTATTTGATGAATACCTGCCCGAACGGCCGTTCGGTCGGGCGGGCGGAGCTCAAAAGTACGATCACGTATACATTGCCTACACCGACTTCGTTTCTGCACTATCGCAAAAAGCCACTATCCGCCAGCTCCTCCCGATTTCAAAAGAAACAGTCCTCGCAGGAGTAAATGGCGAGATTAAGAATAAGAAAAATGGTAAGGTAGATTATACGTTTGAACCATCGTACGAAGTCTTGATTGAGAAACTGGTAGAGAAATTGTCCCGCGCTCAGGTGTACCAAATGCTTCTCGAATCCATGGCTTCCGAACAATCTTCCCGCATGGTCGCTATGAAGAACGCCAGTGAAGCTGCAGGGGAGATGATTGATGATCTGACATTAGTATTCAACAAAGCCCGCCAATCGTCGATTACGCAGGAAATATCAGAAATAAGTGCCGGAATGGCGAGTGTGAGTTAAAAGTTATGGAAGAAAATAAGGAAAAATGGAAAAAATATGATATGTCGCCTGTGCAAGTAATTGCCACAACGATAGCTATCATCTTGCTCATAGTAGGTGGAATAATTTTGAATTTAAATGTAGTTCAGTTATTCGGTTCTGCTATCATTTTATTTCTGATATTGAGGTTTATTTTTAAGGTAAGATTTATTCCGGCGGGAGGAGTCGGAGGATCTCGATGGTTAACAGAACATCCCGAAGAAAATCCAAATTTACATGAAAAATAGCTTAATATAAATATCTGGAAATGGCTAGTTGGAATAATTATAATTTTCTTATTAATTATAATCATTATCAATCACTTTAATCTTTAATCTTAAAATTATTATGAAAGGAACAATCAAAACAATAATCGGGCCGGTGATCGACGTCGAATTCGAAAATCATTTGCCAGAAATATATAGTGCGCTTGAAGTCGACAACAACGGTAAGCGTGTAGTACTTGAAGTTGAACAGCATGTTGGCGGCAACACTGTCCGTACGATCGCCATGGATTCAACTGACGGAATGTATCGCGGAATGGCTGTAACAGACACAAAGGCAGCTATTTCTGTACCAGTAGGAAAGGAAACCCTTGGCCGCATGTTCAATGTGCTCGGCGAACCGATCGACAACAAGCCACTCGAAAAAGGTTCCACTCTTCCAATTCATCGCAAGGCACCTGAATTCGTCGAGCAAGCTACTGCCGTGCAAATTCTCGAAACGGGTATTAAAGTTATCGACCTCATCTGTCCAGTTTTGAAAGGAGGTAAGGTTGGACTCTTCGGCGGAGCGGGCGTGGGAAAGACAGTGGTGATCCAAGAACTCATTCACAACATCGCATCAAACCACGGCGGGTACTCTGTGTTTGCCGGTGTGGGCGAGCGTACTCGCGAAGGAAACGACCTTTACCACGAAATGAAAGATTCAAAAGTGCTCGACAAAGTGGCGATGGTGTTCGGACAAATGAATGAACCGCCAGGTGCTCGTATGCGTGTGGCGCTTTCAGGACTTACGATGGCAGAACACTTCCGCGATGCCGAAGGAAAAGACGTGCTTTTCTTTATCGACAACATCTTCCGCTTCACACAAGCCGGCTCTGAGGTATCTGCGCTCCTTGGACGTATTCCATCAGCGGTGGGATATCAACCAACATTAGCAACAGAAATGGGTGCCATGCAGGAACGCATTACTTCAACTACGAAAGGCTCTGTGACGTCCGTGCAGGCTGTGTACGTGCCAGCCGACGACCTGACCGACCCAGCTCCAGCGACAACCTTCGCCCACTTGGACTCAACCGTGGTGCTCAACCGTTCACTTTCAGAGCTTGGTATTTATCCAGCCGTTGATCCGCTCGACTCAAGCTCGACCATCATGGATCCGAACATTGTCGGCAAAGAACACTACGAAGTCGCGCGTGAAGTGCAGCGCGTGCTCCAGCGTTACAAGGACTTGCAAGATATCATTGCGATCTTGGGTATGGAAGAACTTTCTGAAGACGACAAACAGCTCGTGATCCGCGCTCGTAAGATCCAGAAATTCCTATCACAGCCATTCTTCGTAGCAGAACAATTCACTGGCCGATCTGGTGAATACGTACCTCTTGCTGATACCATCCGCTCGTTCCGCGAAATCTTGGATGGAAAGCATGATGATAAGGCAGAAGATATGTTCTACATGAAGGGAAGTATTGATCAGGTGAAATAAAATGAAAAAATATATTCCATCTATTATTGACGGTGTTGCATTAACTTTTATCTTTATTTTATTTAGTGAAGCATCAACTTCAAATAATTTTGGAACCTATATTTTTATCTTAGCAATTCTCATAGCTCTTCTGTATATATTTATTGTCATGCCAAGGGTGTATAGAACTTACGATGTTGAACATGAATATTCTTCGAAATTTTATCCTCGATTAGCGATAATTCAATATGCTAAGAATAATTTCAAACATCCTTATCTTGCATACATAATTCAAGGATTTGTTTCTATACTTACCTTTTCAATTATAATTTCAGTGATCCATCTAATATTAAAATAAATGTCAACTAAAACCTTAAAACTTAAAATAGTTACTCCTGAACGAGTAGTGCTTGAGGAAGAAGTAGATCAAGTGACAATACCCACCATGGCAGGGGAGATTACAGTGCTTCCAGAACACATTCCGCTCGTGTCAGCACTCAAGTCGGGTGATATTGTGGCCTTCAGTAATGGTGACCATATTCCTTTTGCTGTCTCTGGTGGATTTATTGAAGTGAAAAAAAATGACAGTACTACAGAAGTAATTGTGTTGGCTGACTTTGCCGAACCGGTGGCTGACATTACTGAAGATGCCATTATGAAGGCCAAGGCTCGCGCTGCCGAACTGAAAGCTCTCCAAGAAAAAGGTGAGATTGTGGACTTTGAACACTTTGAAGCCGAACTCGAACGTTCGCTCACGCGCGTGAAGATCGCCGACAAGTGGCGCACGAAGAAATACAGGAAGTAGGTTCTAGTTTCTAGTGACTAGGTGCTAGTAGAACACGACACATTCCTACTAGAACCTAGAAGCTAGCCCCTAGCCACTAATGTTATGTATTCCATCATTTTATTCTACAAATATGTCCAGATTGACGATCCGGAAGGGCTTAAAAAAGCGCAAATTGAGCTTTTAAAGGCTTTAGGTATGCATGGCAGGATGATCATAGCCAAAGAGGGGATCAATGGTACTTTTGAGGGTACTTCAGAGAATGTTGCCCGCTATATGGAGGAGATGAAAAAAGACCCGCGATTTGCTGATATTCACTGGAAAGTAAGTACTGGTACTGGCGATGCCTTTCCGCGACTTTCAGTAAAAGTGCGGCCAGAAATTGTGTCACTGCATCTTCATGAAAATGATATCAATCCAAATGAAATCACGGGTACGCATTTGAAGCCTGAAGAATTGCGCACTTGGTACGATGAAGGCCGTGAATTTTATATTGTCGATATGCGCAACGATTACGAACTCAAAGTAGGGAAGTTTGAAGGCACTATTTTCCCAGGACTTGAGAATTTTCGTGACTTACGCGAACGCGTGGCTGAAATTGAAAATTTGAAAGACAAGACTGTACTCACGGTTTGCACTGGCGGAGTACGTTGCGAAAAGGCATCCGGATTTTTGAAGACCCAAGGATTTAAAGATGTGTACCAGCTCGACGGTGGTATTGTGTCGTACATGGAAAAATTCCCAGGAAAAGATTTTAAAGGCTCGCTCTATGTTTTTGACAATCGAATCACCATGCATTTTGATAAGCCCGAGAGCCATACCATTATTGCTGCTTGCGAAGTGTGTGGTCAATCTAGCGAACGCTACGTAAACTGCAAAAATCTGATGTGCCATCGGCATTATATTGTTTGTGAAAAATGTTCGCCTGAAATAGAAAGCACGTACTGTAATAGTGAGTGTGAAAAAGACTGGAAAGAAAGAATGGAGCAGAAAATACTTCAATCCGCATGATATACTTTTTGTATGGAAACATTACACAATGCTGATTTCAAAATTATTGCTTGGATGAAACGCGCGAGTTTGCCGTTTGGCAGGTTTGCGCTATTTGTCGTTTTTTTCTGGTTTGGCATTTTGAAAGTTGTGGCAACCAGTCCGGCAAATCCGCTGGTGGCGGATCTTCTCTCGCACACAATGCCCTTTATTACCTTTGATACTTTTATTTTCTATTTCGGTATTTATGAGATGATCATCGGCATTACTTTTTTGATTCCTGGTCTGGAACGCCTCGCGATTGCACTCCTTGTACCACACATGATTACCACTTTTATGCCGCTCTTTCTCTTGCCCGCTGTGACGTGGCAAGGACCATTTACGCCTACACTTGAAGGCCAATATATCATTAAGAATTTGCTCATCATTGGTCTGGCGATGGTGATCGCTGCAAACCTAACTCCGCTCAAAGAAAAAAAAGCGCTTTTGTATGGAAAATAATCTCGGAACACTCTATGTGGTCGCCACACCAATTGGCAACCTTGAAGACATCACACTTCGAGCCCTTTCAACTTTAAAGGAAGTTGATCTTATTTTATGTGAAGACACCCGAACGACTAAAAAGCTTTTGGATCGGTATTCCATCAGTAAGCCAACAATGAGTTACCACAGTCACAGTAAACTTTCTCGTGAGAAAGATATAATTCAAAAATTGGCAGAAGGGAAAAATTTAGCACTGGTCTCAGATGCCGGAACACCCTCTATTTCAGATCCAGGAGCGCTTTTGGTGCGCCATATTCGCGAAGAGCTTCCCCAGGCACGTATTGTGCCTATTCCCGGGCCTTCAGCGCTCATAACAGCGCTTTCGGCCAGTGGGCTCGACACCTCGTCCTTTACCTTTTTAGGATTTTTACCCCACAAGAAGGGGAGAGAGACATTGTTTAAGGAAATAGCGGAAGCTCAGCGGACCGTTGTTTTCTATGAATCAACCCATCGCATTATGAAAACCTTGGCTTCACTCAAAGAACACTTAAGCGAGAAAAGACAGATGGCAATTGGTCGTGAACTCACTAAAAAGTTTGAAGAAATTGTCTCCGGCACTCCTGCGGAACTTGAGAACTACTTCGCCACCCAGCCCGAAAAAACCAAAGGAGAGTTTGTTGTCTTAGTCTCAGCTCGTTAAATATACGAATTTTGCTTCTCTCTAGAATAACGTGTATAATCAGCCCATGATTAAACAGCGTCTCGTTTTTATAGCCGGAATCATCGTTGCGCTTTTGCCGTACAGCGGATTTCCGGCAAATTGGAAAAAAGTATTTTTTGTTTTTTTTGGTCTTTTGATTGCTTTTCTTTCGTATCTTCTCTACCGTGAAAAAAAGAATTCCATGCCGAAGAAAAAAGATGTCACCTACATGGACAATCGCGACACACATGCTGCATTTCCGATGAATGACATTAAAATTCCAAACGTTTAAATATTATTTTTAAAAATAGTTCACACTACTTGGCATGAAGAAAAAGGAAATACTACATCTGTTCCTCTTTATAGTATTTGCAGGAACCGTGCTTTTTGCGGTTCTCTTTTTTGCCAATTCCTCACAATCCTATAACGCAACTCTGTATGCGAATGAAAATAAAGAAATAGAAAACAGTCAGATAGTGGCTACTCCGCCGTCTGAGGATCCGACGGTGCCGAAAGTAGTGGTTGCTACTCACCACGCGATACCAGAAATGGTGAAAGCACTCTATATCACAAAATGGGTAACAGCGAACCAAAAATCACGTGAACGGATTGAAGGCATTGCCGATCGTACTGAAGTTAATGCTGTGGTGATCGATATTAAAGACTACTCGGGCAAGATATCATTTACTGTGACTGATCCAGCATTAGTAGCGCTTGGTTCAGCGGAAAATGACATTCCAAATATCCGCGCTATCATCAATGAGCTACATGCCAAAAATATATACGTCATTGGCCGCATTTCGACTTTTCAGGATCCGTATCTTACCGAAAAACATCCTGAGTGGGCGATCGTAAAAAAGAGCGATGGGACAGTCTGGAAAGATCGCAAAGGTCTATCCTTCCTCGATCCTGCAAATCAACACGTGTGGGATTATATTGTCGGCCTAGCAAAGGAGTCGTACGAAAATGGTTTTGATGAAATAAATTTTGACTATGTTCGCTATCCTTCAGATGGGGACATTAAAAATATCGATTACAAACTCGTGACGGATGCAAACGGAGTAAAGACCACGCGTGCTGACAATTTGGAAACATTCTTTAAATACCTTTCCTCCAATTTGAAAACGAGTGTACCAAACCTGAAGACCTCAGCCGATCTTTTTGGTCTTGTCACCAGCGCGAGAGACGATCTTGGTATCGGGCAAGTACTTGAAAAAGCGCTACCGTACTTTGACTACATTGCACCGATGGTGTATCCATCACACTATGGTGATGGCGAATACGGAATTGCACATCCTGCCTCAGAACCGTATGAAATTATTACCCATGCGCTTGCTGATGCAAAAATTAAAATTGAGAAATTTAAGACTGATTTAACCAAACCAGAAGAGCTTCGCAATCGTGTTTCGTTTTCGCAAATACGTCCGTGGATTCAGGATTTCAATTTGGGTGCCAAATACACTACCGATATGGTAAAGCTTGAACTCAAGGCAGCTTACGATACGGGAGTTAACTCGTGGATGATTTGGGATCCAGCAAATAAATACCACGAAGATGCACTTGAAAAGAACCCCGAGATCACCCCGCAAACGACTATTCAGTAAGGAGTTCATTTATTTCGTAGTATACTAGTAGGTATTCGTATCTGATACAAATAAGAACTTATGCAAATAAAAAAAGATTTAACTAGCAATATTAGTCTTCTCTCAATCGCGATTCTTTTTTTCGCTCTTGGTATTTTTGTTGGAGTCGCCCATCGTCCCGCTGCGACGCAGATTACTGGCGTTACCAACACTGATGCTGGGGCGGTAACCGGCGCAGATTTTGATGCCTTTTGGAAAACGTGGCATTTAATTGATGAAAAATTTCCTGGAGCAAGCGCTGTCACTCCAAAAGAACGCATGTATGGAGCAATCAAAGGCCTCGTGGGGTCATTAAATGATCCGTACAGTGTCTTTTTTACGCCTGATGAGTCAAAGGAATTTGAAGAAAGTGTCACTGGCTCCTTTGGTGGTATTGGTATTGAAATTGGCATGAAAGACAAAGTCCTAAATGTGATTGCACCACTTAAAGATACGCCGGCTTACAAAGCGGGTGTGAAGACGGGAGATTTTATTTTGAAAATAAATGGCGAGAGCACTGCCGATATGGACATCGATAAGGCTGTATCTATTATTCGCGGTGAGAAGGGTACGAAAGTAACCTTGACACTGATGCACGAAGGGGATGCTGCGCCGCACGATGTGGCAATCATTCGCGATACGATTGAGATACCGACTCTTGATACAGAGAAGCGTGCTGACGGTATTTTTGTCATCAAACTGTATCAATTTTCTGAGTCTGCTCCGTCGCTCTTCCGCAAAGCAATGACTGATTTTCAGGCAAGTGGAGATACCAAGCTTATCCTCGATTTACGAGGCGATCCGGGCGGCTATCTCGATGGCGCTATTGATATCGCGAGTTGGTTCTTGCCAGCCGGTACAAAAGTAGTAATCGAGGACTACGGCGAGAGCCAAGAACAAACAGTACATCGCAGTAAAGGTTATGATGTTTGGGATGAGAAAAAAGATTCTATGATCATTTTGGTTGACGGTGGCTCCGCATCTGCTTCAGAAATTGTTGCCGGAGCGCTTTCAGAAAATGGTGTCGGTAAACTGGTAGGTGAACAAACCTACGGTAAAGGTTCGGTACAAGAAGTCATCAAAGTCACCACTATGCCGGAAACCTCATTAAAAGTGACAATTGCTAAGTGGCTTACTCCTAATGGTATTTCAATTTCCAAACAAGGATTGACTCCAGATGTAAAAGTGGAAGTCACTTCGAAAGATATTGAGAATAAAAAAGATCCGCAGATGGAGAAAGCAGTGGAGCTCTTGAAGTAACTAAATATAATTTCTAATATCTGAAAAAATGAAAGTAATTCTACTAAAAGACGTAAAAAAAATAGGAAGAAGGGGAGAGGTGAAAGAAATAAGCGATGGCTACGCACGTAACTTTTTGATTCCCCAGCGTTTGGCAGAGCTCGCAACACCGGAAGCAATTGCAAAGCTCGAGAAAATGAAACAGGTATCACATATTGAAAAAAAAGTGCAACACGATCTTTTGGTAGAGAATATAAAAAAGCTTGAAGCAATAACTGTCGTACTCAAAAGGCCAGCTAATGAAAAAGGCCACCTATTCTCTGCTATTCGTGCAGAGGATATTGTAGAGGCGTTACAAACAAAACATAGTACCCAAATTGCACCGGAAAATCTAATTATTGATACTCCAATAAAAATGCTCGGTACTTTCTCTATTGGTGCGAAAGTCGATGAGGTAAAAGGGAAATTCACACTGGTCGTAGAGCAGGAAAAAAATAAAATAGAACAGGTCAGAAACAAAAAATCCTCTACCAAGTAAGTAGAGGATTTTTTGTTTTATTTTTTGATTAGTTAACGGAAACAGTTTTCTTGAGGAGAATTTTTCCGTTGAAGTGTGCTTTGCGTGTGGTACCGAATTTTACTTTACCAGCCTTCATTGCAAAGAGGGTATGGTCTTTGCCTACGCGTACGTTGTCTCCAGCCATGATTTTTGTTCCACGCTGACGGACAATAACAGACCCTACTTTTGCCGTTTGGCCATCATAGAGCTTGGTGCCCAGGTATTTTGGATTGGAATCTCTTAAATTTTTGGCGGAACCGCCGGCTTTTCTATGTGCCATGAACGAATGAGTAGATAGTAGTTAGTAGATAGTAGAAAATGCGAATCGCAAAGAATACTCTATAAAAACTAGCAAACTGTAATTACCTATAATATAATGATTTTATGAGTATACCTGATATGGCACAAAAGATCAAGGCCTTAGGCACCTCAGAGACCGGTAAAGACCTTTATATTGCGGCTATTATCGTTTTGGTAGCTTTTGGCTCATTTGGCTTGGGCAGACTCTCAAAAGAGGAAGGGTCTAGAGTCGTTATACAAGACCCAGGAGCCCTTTCCCTCCAAAATCAGGCCCTTGCAGCGGCTCCATTCCCGGTAACTTCATCTCCTACCGTTACTACCCCCGCTGCTCCCCTAAAAACTGTCCCTACTGCGGCCAAGCCGGTAACTGGAGCATACGTGGCTTCCAGTCGCGGTAAACGCTACTATCCTGTTTCCTGTAATGCCGCAAATAACTTAAGCGAAGCCAATAAAATTTATTTTGCCACCAAAGAAGAAGCCGAGAAGGCTGGGTATACTCCGTCAGCATCATGCCCGGAGGTTTAATTTATGAAAAACACTAGAAATTTTTTAAGCATCTTCACTATCCTATTCGTCATGGCGTCTCTTTTTTTACTGCAAGGGGATTTGAAGCCGCTGATTCAAAAAGGAAGCAACGTAGTGACACAAACATTAGGACACGCTTCTTCATCTATTTTACCACTCGTCACGGAGGAATTACCATTTACACCGGGACCACTCAAAGTTATTAAAAGGGCATTTGAGAAAGCAACAACTAAGACCTCGGAGGATCTGAATGAGTCCGTTACTATTTCTGGAATTATCTCAGAAACAAACAAAGCTCGAGCTACCCAAAACATGCCTCCACTTTCAGAAAATACAAAACTTGATGCCTCAGCTTTGGTAAAAGTAAAAGATATGTTACAGGGTCAGTATTTCGAACACACCTCACCAAACGGAAGTACGGTGGTGACGCTGGTTACAGATGTCGGGTATGATTATGTGGTAGTTGGAGAAAACTTAGCGCTCGGTAATTTTGCAAGTTCTAAAAATATTGTGGATGCCTGGATGGCAAGTCCCGGACACCGTGCGAATATTTTAAATACAAGGTTCACTGATATTGGTGTCGGTATCATTCAAGGTACCTATCAAGGGCAAACACTTTGGCTTGCTGTACAGCATTTTGGCTTACCGCGTAGTAGTTGTCCAAAAGTAGATGGAACTTTGAAGTCCTCTATAGATAAAAATCAAGACCAAATTAATAAAGATACTGCTCGCATTGATGAGCTTCAAAAAAAGATGGATGAGGAGGGGAGTAATGATGGTGCTCCGTACACTGCCACAGTTGAAGAATATAATAACCTCGTAAACATGTATAACAGTTTGATAAAAGAAACGCAGGAAAAAATAAGTCTCTACAATAAGCAAGTGAATGCACTCAATAGCTGCATAAAAGGCTCGTCATAAGTTGTCTGGCTTGGCAAGGGGGAGCCTTTTCCAGGCCTTTCTTACTTTGTATACAATGTCGCACAATATATGTTTTAGGTATATAACCAAGGGAGAAAAAGAGCCTTAAAATAAGGCCCTTAATCTACTGATATATTTGTATTTCTCTCAGAGCGAGATAATTGCTTTTAGAAACATTGCGGAGCTCGACGGAGCGAGCATAAGAAATTTTTAGCAAAAAATTGTCTGCGTTTCTAAAGCAATTATCGAGCGCTATTCTACGAACGTCAGCGCCTTTCCTCGCTTCCCAGCTCGGCCTGTTCGGCCGATCCGGTGCACGTAGTCTTCATAGGTGGCTGGAATATCAAAGTTGATGACGTGTGATACATCATTAACGTCGATTCCACGTGCCGCGACGTCGGTAGCTACCAATACCTGCAATCGGTTCGATTTGAACATATCCAGGGCTTTTTGACGTTTGGATTGGTTCTTATTACCATGAATTGACTCAGCCTTAAATCCGCGGACGGTAAGCTCTTTTGAAAGCTTCTCAACGCCGTGCTTTGTGCGACCAAAGACAAGTACTTTCTTGAAGTCTGCCTCAGTTAGTAGATCGTGCAATACATCGATTTTTGTTTTTCCTTTTGCAATCCGGATAACATCTTGGTCAACACTTTTTGCAGTGTCTCCAGTTTTTACAGAAATTGAAATTGGTTCATGCAAGAAATCTTTGATGAGCGCTTCAATTTCACGTGACATCGTTGCAGAAAAGAAAAGCGTCTGGCGCTCTTTTGGCATTTTTGCCATCATAAATTTCATATCTGCAATAAATCCCATATCGAGCATTCGGTCAGCTTCATCGAGCACAATAGTACGGAACTGCGATAGATCGAGCGCTTTTCGCTCTATAAGGTCTTTTAAGCGTCCTGGAGTGCCCAATACGAAGTGATTGTGGTAACGCAGATCACGAATCTGTTTGCCAATGTTTTCGCCGCCCACACAGGTGACGCCGAAGAGCTTGAGTCCCCCGGCAAATCCACGAAGTTCATCTTCGATTTGTGTTGCCAATTCTCGAGTTGGTACTACAATGAGTACTGATTCTTTTACATTCTTCAACACTTTGTCGATGAGCGGAATAAGAAACGCGGCTGTTTTACCCGTGCCGGTGTTTGCGATACCGACGATGTCGACACTTTTCAGCGCATATGGAATGGCGCGATCCTGGATTGGTGTCGGTGTGACGTAGCCCTTCTTGATGATATTGGCCTTCAGACGCTCATCAATAATGAAATCTTTGAATGAGTGCTCAGGCACAAAATGCGGTATCTTTTCAGTGATGACGGCTTTGTTGATAAACCTTGAGACATCGATATGTTGCCCCTTGAAGTTGCGACCGCGATTGCCGCCGCCGCTACTATTACGAACTGGACGACCGTATGACGGTCGTCGATTGGAAGAAGTACTTCCAAAATGTTTTTGATACATTTATTATTATTTAGTCGCAGTTATGAAGAAAGTAAAGAGAAAATACTCTTTTAGATCTTCGTTTATAAATGCGTAAGGCGCGACTTAATCCATGAGTTTTCTAATAAGGATTAATCGCCCCTATACTCCGACATAGGTCGAAGCAAAAACTAATGAGATGTGACTTACTGTGTTATAGTAGACTATATCCCCTATTTTGTCAAATATCGCTCGCCTAGAACTTTTGAAAAGCACAAATAATTTTCTGTTGAAAATTTTCTCTGCTCGCCCCGGCCGGGCTGTGCAAGACTTTTCAAAAGTTCTAGGCTCGCTCTGATGGGCTTGTTTATAGATTGTAGTGATATTAATAAAGCCCTTCCGATAAATCGTAGGGCTTTATTATTCTTTTTCACCATAACCTAAATCTTTCAAGTACTCCTTGATCTCACACTCCCTTACAGTATTCTTTAATTGTTTAACAAGGTAATAAAAATAAATTTCACCTTTAATATCAGAATAACCTTCAGCTGTTGAAACAATTCCAAATTTATCATTTATATCAAATACAATCTCATCAACCGAAGATGACTTTGCGAGCGTTGAATTCAATGAGGGAGCTTCTGCTGATATCAGACTAAAATCAGCTCCTCGATTGTATATCTTAAGAAGAAGTGACGCCGTATAGACACGTATTACTTCTTCCTCCTCGAGTTCATCGTAGTGGGTATGATATTGCCTCAAATACAAATGGTAGAATTCATGTACACAAGTTATTGCTTCTGAAATCCATGAATCTCTGTGCCTTACAAAAATCGTGGATGTACAATAACCCAAGTTTCCTTTTCCAAGCACAGTGCCATGCTTAGTTTTCAAGAAGTCACTTAAAGAATCACCATAAAATAAAGTATGAAAGATTACTGCTGTATCTGCAACAATCAGTACGGTACTATTTTTATACGGTTCTTTAGGGAGTGTTTGGAAAACCACTTCACCTTTTTGAGAAAGCCCTCCAGAGTATGCCTTATCAACCAGCCCTGAAATTTTATCGAGAAGAGGATCTGATCCAATCAAGCTCTTAAGCCGATTAAAATTTTCACGACATGCCGCAGTATAGGTTTCTATTTTCCATAACAATTTTATTTCTTCTGCTTTTAGAACTGCTGAGGTCGCTTGGCTATATGGAGTAAGACATTTGTAGGAAATTGGATGTTGAGCATTTAGGTATAATGAGAAAAGAATAAATTTAATTAAAAACACAAATTTTTTCATTTTCTCTTTTTTAAAATAATTTTTGCCAGTATATCATATTAATTCATTTTGTCAAAGACAATATATAACATTGTATCTTTCAATAGAAAAACCCCTCCAGCCGAAGCTGGAGGGGTTTTTCTATTGTGTGCTTACGCGCGGGATACGCTCGTAGCAGCTGGGCCTTTTTCGCCGTCAGTGATTTCAAAGGTGACGGTATCGCCAACTTTCAATTCATCAAACGTGACACCCTTCAACTCTTTTGAATGAAAGAAAAGATCCTTTGCCTCGCCTTCGCGAGAAATGAATCCAAATCCTTTATCTGAAATGAGCGTTTTGATTGTTCCTGTGTTCATGTGATTTATATTTTTTTACGCGTGAGAAACCCGACTTTTGTGCTGCTTTCTAACTAAGGCACTAAGTGTACGTTGTTTGGGCGTTGAAGTCAACGCAAGCTATCTTACTTAGCAGCCTTCTTCCCTTTTCGATTGGATTTCTTGGTAGTTGTTTTCGCATGCTTCTCCATCCCCTTCCATTGGCGCTTGATGTCGGCAACGGTTGCTTTTAGCTCGGTGGTATCAATATTTTTAAGCTTGCTGTACTTTGACGCTACATTTTCCACAATGCTCGCAAAGACTGGCGCGGTCACTTCTTTTGCTTGTTCCATCTTCTCAATAATTTCACCTTTCATTTTTATTGCCCAACCTTTCACTTTTTTCTGATTCTTCTTAGCATCGGGACCAAAGAGTAAATATGCACCTGCGCCAAGTGCAGCGATACCAGCTGAAATAGCGACTACTTTTCCAACACTCGCACCTTTTTTATTATTTGTATTCATAACTATTGTAAAATTTAGATTGATAAATAAAGCTGTCTCCGTTAATAATGACTATTTCGTTTCTTTTTTCTTACGTTTCTTGGCAAAAATGAGATTAAAAATAGCACTCTCGCGTATTTTTTGGCGCATGAGAATGATATCGTCGTGTACTCCCTCGATCTCATCTTTGAGTACGGTGGTTGATTTCTTCACATCATCCATAACACGAATGAGATACACCAAAAAAACTGCACCAAGTACGGTAAAAATAATTACCGCAATAGTGCTGACAAAGAAAAAAATATCTGCATGAATGATAGTATCCATACAATCAGTATAGCATGATCGCTAGAAGAATTTAAAACTCTTTACGATACCTTCCGCTATAGTTTGTACTTTTGTTTTATCGAAAGCAGTTATTCCTTGATCGGGAGGATAATTGCTCAAGTTTGTTGAATGGATGGTGTACTCTACGGCGTAGCATTCGTTATTTTTTATGGTTCGATAGGATGTTGTTTCATAAAAGTTGCCAGCACCGGCGTCGCTGAAAGAAAATTTGGTAAAAGTGGTGCCGTTAATGACCACGTTTTCCTTTTGAGTTGTATCGGTATTTGTCGTGGTCAAGCAGTTTGTAAGTGCATTTGTATCAGTACTTTTTCCAACAGTAAATCTTACATCAGAAAAATTAGTATTCGGTTCGAAGGTTTTTGGAATATTCAAGACAGCGAGGAGTGTTCCTTTGTCATCCGTATTCTCTCTCCAGTTTGTAATCTGCTGTTGATCCAGTAGTGCTGCAGTAAATGTTGGTGGGTAAGAAAAAGAAAAAGTTTTTGCTGGATCTGTAAATGTTTTTGTATCTGGAGTGGTAGCTTCGTCGGGGCAGGTTTCTCCCGTGTATGCAATTAATTTCGGCTCTCCTACTCGATCAGGTACCAATATTTTATTTTGCTCAGTGAGATTCCAGCGCTTTTTGGTGAGAGTGTTAGGTGAAAATTCATACACTTCAAGCTCCTTGGCGGATGAGCCCTCTACGGTGTAAGCATACGTGAGTTCGGCTGTTGTGCCGACTACCGTGCCAGAAAGGGTACCCGTGTAGCCATTAGTCATATCTGGGCCGGCTTGGCTTCCGGTCTTTGTTCCGGTGACATGGAGGTCAGCTCCAATATTCAAGACAACATGTTCTTCGACAGTGTACGGTTCGGTTTCGGTGGCAGTTTGAGATCGCGAAAAGCAGTATTTACCTGGCGTTACCGTAAAAGCTGTTGGCGGTGGTGTCACGGATGGAGCTGGAGCATTTACATAAAAACGTATCACAAAAATAGCAATCAGGATGAGAATAATCCCCCAGACTAATATTTTTCCTTGGCGTGAAAGACGGCTCATGTGTTTATTGTACTACGAAACTTCCGGAGATGAAAACCGTGCTGTGATAGTAATTGGAGCTCCTTTTTGCGACGCGCATAGTCAGACAGGGTCCTTCCGACCAGAGCCCAAAAGTTTTTGGAATGGTTAAATTCTCCTAGATGGCACAATTCGTGGACAATAATGTAATCGGCAAGGTGTAGAGGTAAGTGCACAATTTTATAGTTGAAATTTAAGTTGCCGTTCTTCGAGCAACTTCCCCACCGTGTTTTCTGATTTTTAATAAATACCCGCTGGTACGAGAAATTATAAAATTGATTGAAATAAAGGAGCCGCTCATGTACGAGCGCTCGCGCAGCAGCTCGCTCTTTAGTGTGAGTAGGTCTCTTTTTTCGATGACGGCGTCTTGTCTTGGGCTCGAGTTTGAAAAAGAATTGGAAAACTGATGTATGTGATGGTAATATACTTTTCATCTTCTTTGCGATATCATAATGACATTATCACTAACTTATAACTAACGTATGTTAAAGGAATTTAAACAATTTTTATTGCGTGGGAACGTTGTTGATCTCGCAGTCGGCGTGGTAGTCGGTGCCGCTTTTGGAACGGTAGTGACTGCTCTTGTGAAAGATTTTTTGACACCTCTTATTTCGGCTGTTGCTAAACTACCTGATTTTTCAAAGCTTTCATTCAGTATCAATGGCAGTCTATTCATGTACGGCGATCTCTTAAATGCCATCATATCATTTATTTTAATTTCAGCTGCGGTTTTCTTTTTTATTGTCAAACCGATGAATCTGCTTGTTGCACGTTCACATAAAGGTGCGCCTGCGGATCCATCAACCAAAAAGTGTCCGGAGTGTCTCAGTGAAATTCCGATTACTGCAACACGGTGTGCTCATTGTACGCAGGTGGTGGCCTAAAAATAGCTTTGTTTTCCCGATAGCATTTGTTGACATAGGAATAGATTAAATTGTACAATCACAATCTAAATCCTTGTTCTTATGACAACGAAAGAAATATTGTTTTTTAAAATCATTTTATTCATTGCATGTCTTGCTGTCATCTATTGGGGAGTCAGAGAAATACTTCTCACGTATGGTTTCGTTTGGTTTACTGGCATAATCAGTTTAGGTATGGCTGTGCTTATATGGATAAGTATGTGGCTGGAAACAAAACAGCATCCGCAATGATTTAACTATTTTAAAAACCTTACTAAAAATCCGCCTCGTCTAGTCGATGGGCGGATTTTTTCTTTAGGTTATTTCTTCTTCTCCTTTTTTGGTTTCTTTTTCTCTTTTCTTCGTGAGTCGTTTCCTTTTGCCATATATTTTTATGGTTAATGCTAATAATATATTCCAAACTTGTCTTATGTTAGTGAAAACTATTTTCCTGATGCGTTCGTTTGATCGCGTGACGCGTACCAATCAAGCGGCCCGCCATACCGCCGAAAAGAATAGCCAAACTGAAACCTGAAATAGCGATGGCACTCGTAAAATGGCTCTCTAGAAATAATTTGACGAGAACCCGATAAGCAACATAAATGATAAGAATAATGAAACTGGCGACATCGAATTTGCCAATCGAGACTACCTCCTTCTCTTCATCCCAGGTTATCTTGGTAATATGTCTGAATACAAAAAATCCCAGAATAAAACCAAAAGAAGCAAAACCCACAACGGGCATCCACATGAGTCCTTTGAACAAAATATCATAACCAAGTACTCCTCCGATAATAAAAAGAATAATCACAAACATGATAAGCCGCACTACTAAACGCTTGTGAAGGCGGCCTTCTTTGTGGAGGTTTTCGATCAGCGGTAATTTGAAATGCATAGTGTACAGTATAGCAAAGGTATTGATAGATGGAAGTGAATTAAAAAAGGCAGCCGTGTCTGGCTTGCCTTTTTTAATTCGAAAAATAATTCTATTTTTTGTGGTTTTTTCGATGCTTCATCAAACGTGCTCGTTTGATCTCAAGCCGCTTCTTGGTCTTTGGAGAGCGGGATTTCTTGTTCTTAATTCCTTGGTTTGCTCTTTTAGCCATAGTTAGGAAAGGTGTTTTGAAACAAGCTTGGTCATTTCAAACATGTTGACGACGGATTTGCCGCCAAACACTACCTTCAATTTATCGTCGGCATTAATATTGCGTTTATTTGTTGGATCTTGAAGATTGTTCTTCTTGATGTATACCCAAAGGCCTTTGACCACTTCAGAACGAGGCATCGGACCTTTACCAACGACCGCTTCTAACTCAGGACTCAACTTCATCGGCTTCATAAACGCAGACACTTTTTTTTCTGCCATATATTTCTCTCTGACCTACCAGAGCGGAGGCTCGGGCGGCCTGTATGATTAAATAATAATTTCTTATCGTTCTAACGAATTGATTATACCACACTCTGGCTCGTGCAAGCTAGAGAAGCGTCCATGCTCAGTTTAAAACAAGACTTCCCTTTAAGATGCGCCCAAGTGACTCAAGCCCTCCCTTCTGTCTCTCAACATACGTCGGAATACCCAAGTAGCAACCATTTTTTACCTGGATCGCAGCTCCACCGGAATTGCCAAAATCAATTTTGGCGGAAGTAACGTAGTAATCTCCTTCAAGTCCAGAAATAATTCCTTCTGTGGCAGTAATACCGCTTGAAGTGCCTATGCTCGGATAGCCCAAGACTACAATTTTATCGCCGACGGTCACGGTATTGGTGCAGGCGGTAAGCGGAGTTACGACAGTCATATCAAAAGCATGATTATCACTTGCCGAAGAAGGTGCGCTTAAAGAAATGTATCCCCAGTCGCCACTCCCCAAAGAAAAAGGATTTTGTGTGGTACTTCGCGTGACGGTTCGCGATCCTACGCCGTATACTTCTACACTACAGGATGCTGGCAGGCTTTCGTCAGAATTCATCAGCACGTGCTTATTAGTAACTGCAGTTGTCCCTTTTCCTGGGAGTGTAACGAGTGTTGCTGATCCTAAATTTTTTTCCAGTACTTTTCCATCGGCCGACTTCCACACACAGTTGACCTTTGCAACACGATTTTGCCATTTCCCGACAATTGCCGAATAATCTGAGCTACTATCAACGCTTGTCGTATTGTTGATGATCGTGGGCTTAATGTTCGCAATCTTATCCTCCAGCCCTTTTGTTTTTTCAGTCGCGCTGTCTTGCGCCATTGAGAGCTCTGTTTTTATATCTGTGATTTCCTGTTCTATCTTTGCAATGGTTTCGGCCGTCATTTTATTTTGCTGATCCAAATGAACTTGCTGTTTTTGCAAGTAGGTAAAAATAAAATAGAGTGCTAACACCAGTGCTCCGCAAGTAGTAATAAGTAGTAATTCTTTACGAGAAAAATATTTTTTATGTGGAGATGTATCGAGATGAATCTCCGTATCTTCTGTAGGCATGTTTTAATTTTAACATATACAGTCTTGTTTCCTAGACTTTTTATCCTGATATGGTAACTTTAGAAAAACTTTCATTAATTTTATAAAAATTGTGCCTATGAAAAACCCGCAAATCAAATATGCAGTGGGAGCAATGCTTGCTCGCCTGCGACCGCTTCGCTCAGGGTTCTTTTATAGAGCGCTGGAAGAATTTGTTCAAACAGATGAATGGAATGATGAACTGCTCGTAGTACTTTTGGAATCTAATTCACTTACGAATCCGGATCTTGGAGAAGTCGGTCTTTTTAAAGTAAAGATACCCCCAGCTCAAAGCGGATTTCGAATCGAAAAACATGGTATGTATGTACTTGAAAAGCTGCCAATTTACAGCTACAGTCAGGGTGAAATTGTTGATCATATCCCATTATTAAAAAAAGTAACTTCTGCCACTTACTAAAGTGTAGTGTTTACAAAAATGTTAGAAAAGAGGAGGCCCAAAGCCTTCTCTTTTTAAAATGTCGGAGATGCAAAACTATCCGGTAGCACACTTTTTCCTTCACGAAGCCTCTCGAGTCCATCCATAAATGCTTTATAGAGTAGACTCACAAGGACGCTATTCCAAACAAGGAGCACGGGCTTTGAGAGATAGGCATTCCAGACATAAACTGCAGTTTCTTGTACATACGTAAAGTTATGTGCTACTGGTGGTGATTCTATGAATCCTTTAAGATCAAAGCCTAGATAACTTAAAATGAGGAGTACGATAACGAGAATGATAATCAGTCGAACAAATCCGCCCTGCTTCTCTTGTATGTTCATAAAGGAAGTGTATCGTAAATCAAAAGTACCAGCAATCCGAGCTGGAAATAGTATTTGCGAATCATTTGCATCTATGATACAGTTTCTCTGTCATGGTACCGGTACTTTTGGCTATCGCAACTTTTTTTTCTACAGCGCTCGGCGGCCTTTTTTCTATTCGACATAAAGATCGTTTACATTTAGTGATGGGGTTTACCGCTGGCGTACTTTTAGGCGTGGTTGCCTTTGATATTTTTCCAGAAATAATAGAGCAGGTATCTGGACACAGTTTCAATCCAGTTGATGCGATGATCGCACTCGTGGTTGGCTTTCTTCTTTTTCATATACTTGAGAAAGTTATTGTTATCCACCATGCTCACGAAGATGCGTATGCGGATCATAAACATCCGCAAGTCGGAATTCTCTCAGCTCTTGCGCTTGCTGGTCATAGTTTTATGGATGGCGTCGGTATTGGGTTGGGCTTTCAGGTAAGTAAAGAAGTTGGGCTGGTGGTTGCCATTGCGGTCATTGCACACGATTTTACTGATGGCATGAACACTGTGACGTTGATGCTTACCAATAAAAACAGCGTCAAAAAAGCACGCTGGTTTTTGTTGCTCGATGCTGTTACGCCTATTATAGGTGCGCTCTCTACCCTCTTTTTCCATGTATCTTCACACTTCCTTATTCTTTACCTAGGATTTTTTGCGGGCTTCCTGCTCTACATTGGCGCATCCGATATTTTGCCTGAAGCGCATAGCAAGCACAGTTCCTGGAAGACGATCGCGCTCACTGTTTTTGGAACGGTACTTATTTTTATTATTACTCGTTTTAGATAGCATGGTACCTACTGATTTTAAAAAAGAATTACACACGTACAACTACCGGATAACCCCGACCAGACTTCTGATACTGCAATTGCTAGAAAAGAATCATCGGCCAATGACGGTTGAAAAAATTGCTGCCGGTCTCAAAAATAAAAATATTGATATGGCAACAATATACCGTAATCTTCTTTCTTTCGAAAAAAGCGGACTCGTCAAAAGAGTAGACATTAATAAAAAAGCTGCGCATTTTGAGTTAAGCAGTGCGCACCATCATCATATTGTTTGTACTGACTGCGGAGAAATTGAAGATTTTGAAAATGATACACTTGAATACCTCATTGAAAAAACAGTACACCTATCCTCCCATTTTAAACACATTCAAAAACACTCACTTGAATTGTTTGGTGTTTGTAAAACTTGCGAAAAGAAATAACTACGGATGATATGGCGGAAAATACAGCATCGGATCAAGATACGCATTGATCGGGGCAATCGGCTGGGTGAGCGTTTTTCCTTTACACGTAAGCGAGGGTTTGGTCGTTAATTCCACTGCGTCCTTCGCGTACACCGATACGTGTAAGTGCGGACCTGTAGAATAGCCAGTATTACCGCTGTAGGCTACCACCTGACCTCGAGTGACGCGCTGCCCCTTCACTGCTTTGATGAGGGAAAGGTGTCCAAAGGTGCTCGCTAAACCATTATCATATTTAATAAATACAAAATTACCCCACGAGGCCCCCTTGCAGACAATATCCGTATTTCCAGTGCCTTCCACTATTCCGTCTGCCAAGGCTTTTACCGGTGTACCTACGGATGCACGAAAATCAACGCCACTATGTGTCCCAGAGGCGTATAACCTTCCAGAAGATGATGTCTTACCAAAGAGCTGAGTGATGTAAATAGTATCAAGCGGCCACGAGAGCGGTGCGGAACCAGTTGCTGGCAACGATTTCGGATCGAGTACATACTTCAACTGTGATTCATAGTCACGAGTTTCTTTTTCAAACGCATCACGAAGGGCGATCTTTTGGGCAAGCAAAGCAGCATAGGTTGATTCTTGATTCTTTGTCTCATCAAGCAGCTTTTTTTTCTGGGCGGCGGTCGTGTCAACAATTTTCTTCTGATCGGTCAGATTATTTTTCAATCCGACTAAATCAGCTTTTGCTTTTTCGGTCGTTGTCTTCGTCTCCTCAAGATCTACTTTATCAGTGAGCAGTTGGTCGATATTTTCTTGTAGGCTTTTTTGAAAAAAAGCGAGTTGATCAACTGCCTGCCAGCTTTCTGAAATATCTTCACTACGAAGCATCCCGACGATAAGCGGCTCGGACTCCGCACGAGAGAGAAAACGGATTGACTCACCAATCGCACTCTTGTGTGTGGTGATAGCATCCCCCTTCTCTCCAATCATCCCGTTGAGCTTTTGAATATCTTCATTCTTGAGCAGGATTTTTTGCTGAAGTACTTTCTGTTGAGCGACCAACTTCTTCGTTGTCACCTCTATTTCTTTTAAGTTTTGTGCTAGCGTTTCTTTTTGGTTTCCAATGGCCGCAAGCTGGCTTTGATACGCGGCAATTTCTTTTTCAAGCGCATCAATCTGAGTGTTTTGGTCAGCTATTTTATTCCTCAGTTCATCGGCAGTTAATGCATGGGTACTGTGAGGGAAAAAAAAGACTGAAAATACAAGGAAAACTCCGAAGATTATATAAAAAGTAATAGTAGAACGTTTCATGCCCCCTATTCTACTCGGCAAGCATGTCTTTTGCAATTTTTAGTCGTTCGAGAGTTTCTGTTTTACCAAGTACTTCAGCAATCACAAAAGGATCCGGAGATTTATCAAGACCTGAAAGTGAAAATCGCAGTGGGTGGAGCATCGGTCCTTTTTCCTTATCCTTTAAGAATTCCATAATTGTATCTTTTACTTGTGTCGCCGAAAAAGCATTCTCAGGTATCGATTCAAGCTCTGTTTTTGCATTTTCAATATTTTCGAGAATGACCTTTTTTTCTATGTTTTTCCATAGCAGTTTTTCAGCGATATAAACTGGTCTTTCAAAAAAATAGCCTAATTCACCATTCTCTTCCATTACTTGGAGGTCGCTACCTTTTGAAATTCTTTCAAGCAATATAGGAGCCAAAGAGCCAAGTCCTTGAGGACTCATTTTTTGTTTGAAATGCTCTGGTAGAAATGTTGCAATGTAATCTGTCAGTTCGCTTGGATTCATTTTTTTCAGATATTCGCGATTGTACCAATCAAGCTTCTCCAAGTTGAAAACAGCTCCAGCTTTACCGACTTTTTTAAGATCAAATGTTTCGATGAGTTCTTTGAGTGAAAAAATTTCTTGCTCAGTGCCTGGATTCCAACCTAGAAAAGCCACAAAGTTTACGAGTGCTTCAGGTAGGTATCCTTTTTCTCTGTAATCGAGAACAGCCACGTCTCCTTGTCGTTTAGAAAGCTTTGATTTATCGGCATTTAGAAGCAGTGGTAAGTGAGCAAATGCTGGAGGTGTCCAGCCAAAATAGCTATAGAGTTGCAAATGTTTTGGCGTTGAAGAAATCCATTCATCACCCCGAATAACATGTGTTACTTGCATCTCGTGATCATCAACAACTACTGCTAAATGGTAGGTTGGATAACCATCAGATTTCATCAAAACTTGGTCATCAACATCACTATTTTTAAACGAAACTTCTCCATGAACCAGATCATTCCATGCAGTTTCCCCTTCATCGGGCATACTAAGTCGTACCACATGATTTTCTCCGCGCGAAAGTCGCTCGTCCACTTCTTTTTTTGATAATTTTTTACAAAAACCATCATAACCTGGTGGTAATTTACTTTTCTGTCGCTCTTCACGAACTTGAGCAAGTCGCTCTGGCGTACAGAAGCAATAAAATGCGTGACCTTTTTCTAGAAGTTCATCCGCGTACTTTTTATATATGGGCAGACGCTCCGACTGAATATAAGGCCCATGTGAACCAGTTTGAATAACGTTGTCATCTTTTAAATGTACGCCTTCATCTGGAATAATTGTACTCCAATAAAGCGACTCTAGAATATTTTCAATACCACCCTCCACAAAGCGTTCACGGTCGGTATCTTCAATACGAAGAATAAATGTGCCGTTGTTTTGTTTAGCCACTAAATATGCGTAAAGAGCCGTTCGTAGTCCCCCGACATGCAAAAAACCCGTCGGCGACGGCGCAAAACGAGTGACTACTTTCTGGTCTGACATAGAAGAATCATAGCAATTTAAAGGGTTTTTAGCACGACTTGACTTTAGTACTACAATTATGTTTTAATCATAAAAAATCATACTTCTAAAAATTAAAACCTATGTTACCAACCACATTTTCTACAGCATTCACTATTCTCTGCGAGAGATTTAGTAAAGATTCAGTTCAACAAGGAAGTAATTCCATTTCAATTTGCCGAAGCAAGGGAATAAAAAAACCGTGGATTACAATCAACAAAACCTCAGAAGTAGCGTGTGGAATCCATGCTTATTTCTACGACAGCGACGGCAGTTTGAAAAATACTTCAACCGTCAGATCGGTTCCGTTTACCATATTTAATGATGAAAAACTTATCTCATCATTCGATATTTTTTTGAATCATGGTGATGGAATGCGGATAAAGCGCGACTGGGATGAAATAGCCGTTCCTGCATAATGCAGGTAAGTAAAGTAAAATTATAAATGCCATTACCCTTCTCCGGTTAATGGCATTTATTTTTCGTGTGACAGAGCAATGTTCACTACTTCCCGTGCAATTTTTTTGGCGGCATCTGGTTTAGCAAAAGCATGAGCGGCGGCGGCCATTTTTTCACGAAGCGGTTGGTTGGCGATCAATTTATCGATTTCCAGTGCCAAAAGATGTGGCGTGAGGTTTGTTTCTTCAACTACCAAACAGGCTCCTTCGCGGGCATAAGTAAAAGCATTTTTTCGCTGATGATCGCCGTTTGATTTGGTGATAGGAATAATAATTGATGGTACTCCCCACAGCGCAATTTCAAATAGTGTAGAACCCGCACGAGAAATAATAATTGTAGCAGCCCCGGCAGCCATCCGTTCAGCTAAGACATTTAAAAACGCAAAAGGTAGGTAGCGATCTTTATGAGGATGTTTTTCAAGAATTACTTCAACTTGGCTTAAAACTGCTTTAATATTTTTTGCGCCTACTTGATGAATAATTTGATACGAGTTCAAAAGCTCTGGCAGTGCGTCCAAAATAGTTTCGTTGATGAGTTGTGCGCCCTGTGATCCGCCGATGATAAAAATAACAGGTAACGATGGATCAAATTTTAAGTATTCAAATGCACCTTTTTTAATAGGTTCTTGAATTTCCGTTCGTACTGGCTGCCCTGTCCAGGCTGTTTTTTCTTTGGGGAAATACTGTGCTGCTTCATCATATGAAACTGCAATACGTTTTGCAAATTTACCGGCAGAGAGATTGACGCGTCCTGGATATGAATCGGATTCATGAATAATGACCGGAATGCGGAGTAGACGAGCTGCAACAAGTACAGGAAAGCTTGCATAACCACCCTTCCCTACCACCACATCGGGATATACAGCAAAAAGTCGGATCGTCGCAATTATAATACCAACAGCCGTTTTAAAGAGGTCAAAAAAATTAAGAATTGAAAAGTAAGTACGTCGTTTTCCTGCTGGTGACTCAAGAAAAGTGATGCCGTTGTCGTAAAGCGCACCTTTATCATAGGGCGTATCAGACATGTAATAGAGTTTGGCATCAACAATTTTTTCCTCATCGACAATGCGATTTACTTCTTCCGCGATTGCTATGATCGGATAAAAATGTCCGCCTGTTCCTCCGCCAGTAAAAACAATTTTCATAAAGATAAAGTAAGCTGGTAAATGAGTAAGTTAGACAAACGAATCTATATTTTATTAACTATTTTCTACTACCTACTAACTGTTTCTGCTGAAACTGCGAAATATTAAGCACGATTCCCATTGCAAAAAGTGCAATCGCGAGCGCTGTGCCTCCATGACTGATAAACACGAGCGGCACACCGGTAAGTGGGAAAAGTCCGACGAGTGATGCGATGTTTAAGAATGCTTGGAACACGAATAGTATAACAATTCCAGAGACGAGAAGTCTACTGAATGAGTCTGGTGTACGCGAAGCAATACGCATACCACGAAGCGCAAAAGCAGTAAAAAGGAGAATGAGTGTGGTGGTACCAATAAAGCCGAACTCTTCACCGATGACAGCAAAAATAGAATCACCTTGTGGTTCTGGCAGGTAGCTAAATTTTTGAATACTTTGCCCATAGCCGCGTCCAGTAATGCCGCCGGAACCGATGGCAATAAGTGATTGATTGAGTTGATACGATGAACCAGTCGGGTCGTGTGAAGGATCCACAAATGTCGTGACACGCTCGACAAGATAGGGCTTGAAGAAAACCAAAATGCCAAAACCGAGGACGGCGAGGATCCCCAAACCAAACACATATTTCCACGGAACTCCAGAAATCAAAAACATCGCGAGGCCTGTCACCACGATCAAAATAAAACTTTTGGTATCAGGCTGGCGTAAGAGGACAACAGCAATAGTAGAAAAGAGAACAAGGAGCGGCACAATCCCCCATTTCGGATCGCTGGCTTTGTTTTTGAGCCACGAGAGCCATGTTGCAAAATACATAATGAAACCGAGTTTTAAAAATTCTACCGGCTGGAATGAAACAGGTCCGATGGAGATCCAACGCCGCGCGCCACCGTGCGAAAATCCCAAATGTGGCACAAAGACGAGCAATGTTAGGATGACAGATCCCAAGAAAATAAAGAAGGCATTTTTCCGCCAAAATTTATAGGGTACGCGAAGCCCAACGATAAGTGCGATGATGCCACCACCAAGTCCCAACACGAGCTGGTTGAACAGCACTTTGTAAAATTCGGTTTCATTTTTTGCCAAGACACCTAACGATGCGGAAATAAACATAAAGACACCTACAATAAGTAGCGTCACGATCAATCCTAAAAAAATAGTGTCAACTTTTTTTATTTTCATGAATAAACTAATTCGAAAAATTAAAATACACCTTCTAGTATACTAGATTATCAACGTACTAGTTTACTTTACGAGATCAATGCAATGATCACTCCAATAACCGCAAAAATAATTGAAATAATCCAGGCACGCATCGTCACCTTGTATGATGGCCAGCCGATTGCCTGAAAATGGTGGTGAAGCGGGGCCACTTTAAAAACTTTTTTACCCAAGAATTTCTTTGAAAAACGCTGCACAATAGCAGAGAGCGAGGTCAGCACGAGCGGTAAGGCAATAATGGGTAGCAAAAGTACGGTATCAGTCATAAACGCCACAATCGCGAGGGTGATCGTAAGTCCAACCATCCCTGTTTCTCCCATATAAAATCGCGCCGGCGGAACGTTGAACCACAAAAAGGCCAAAATAGAGCCTGTAATAACCGCGCAGAAAACCGCAATATCAATTTGGTGTTGGAAGTAAGCAATCGTCGCAAAAGCAGCAAATGATGACGCTAGTACTCCGGCCGCAAGCCCGTCGATGCCGTCAATAATACTCGAAGAAAAAGTTCCCAGAACAACCAAAATAAAAAATGGCACAAAGAGCCAGCCAATGGTAATACTTCCGACAAAAGGAACGAAGACAGAGGCGACACCCAGTTTGACGAAGAACCACCAGGCGCCGATAGCCCCGATCAGTGTTACCGCGAGAATGCGATTTCGGCGCGAAAGACCATCGACAATAAATTTTTTATTTCCTAAAATTTGCAAGAGATCGTCAAAGAGTCCTAAAAGCGAGGCAGCAATCAGTGCAAAAAAGGGCAAGAGTGTCTGGCTTCGGCTCAAAAAATTGAGCCGCGAGGTCAATTCACCCGGAGAGACCAGTGCGGCAATATAAATTACGAGTGCCGTGAGTAAAACACTCATCCAGATAATCACGCCGCCGATGCGCGGTGTGTTGCCTTCAGCATTGGCATTGTGGATGAAGTTAAATTCTGCTGACATTCCCGGATTTGCAACGGTATCGCTTCGTGAAGAACGTTTCCACAATCGATGACGATAAAAGAAATGCGAAAAAAAGGGCGTAATAATAATGCCAATAAAAAAAGCGATGGTCGCCGGAATAAAGACTTTAAGGACGCTCGTGATCATAAGTATATATATCTTATACTACTTCTTTTCTAAAAAATACCTATTTTTACAATGCTGGTGCAGCTTGATTTTCTGTTGAAGCAACTGCGGTATCAATTCGATCTCGCCAAGCATGCGCCGCTCTAACGAGTGTTTCCATATCATCAAATCGTCCTTCCCGTGTTGATCCTAAAACAACAGCGATAACAGGTTCATTGGGTCGAACATCAAAAAGAATTGCTAAATTACCGCCGGCTATTTTTGTATATCCTGTTTTGGAAGCCAAGAGCGATGCGACAGAGCCAGTGATTGTATCAGTATTTTTAAGCGTGTGTGATGTACCGCTTGCGGAAGAGGTTGTAATTTGAGGATAGGTAGTCGGACCAAAAAGATCGGGGTATTTATCGTATGCATATTTTAGAAGCGTCGCTATATCTTGTGCTGAACCATAGCCACCATTGTCGCTTACCGATATATCAAGACCGGTCTCGTTTGAAAAGGATGTTCGTTCCAAGTGCAGTGTTTGTGCTGTCTCGTTCATTTTTTGAATGAAATGGGAAAGTGTGTTTGGAGAAACAGTCGCTTGTTCAATGTTGGCTGGTGCCAATACATTTTCTGCCGCGAGAGCGATAGCGTGTGCAGCATCATTCGAAGAGCCCACGAGCATAATTTGTAAAAGATTGGTAAGCGGCCATTGTTCGCCTTCTTTAAGACCCGAGTCCCCTTCTTGCGAGATTGCCGCATGCGGAATGGTAATAACTGCATCGGTGGGGAGAACTTCTTTGGCGACAATTGTCGTCATTATTTTTGTGAGTGAGGCCAATGGCAACTTCCATCCTTCATGGCGAACGTAAATAATTTTGTTGCGGGTGAGGTCATACACGTAGGCAGCTTTGGCTTCAAGTGGGACATTCCCGAGCGGGCCGTAGAGTGCGGCCTCTGCGCGCTCTTTCCTGTCATTCTCGAAACGTTCCTGCTGCTCTTTCGCCTTTGTTTGGATAAAAATAGCTGCCAAAAAAAGCACGCACACCAAAGTACCCACTATCCGGTTGTCTACTTCTCTATGTTTCATAAGGCTCCTTCGGCTGTTTCTTCTTTTGATTCTGTGCTTTTAGCGATCTCGTTTGAAAGCGTGCTGTGCAGTTCATTCCATTCAGGAATATTTTCAATCTTAGATACACCCATAAAAGAAAGCAGTTCAAAAGTCGGCTTATAAATAAGTCGTCGCTGGTCGCTTGGATCCGTGCTCTTTTCGACGAGTCCACGAATGAGAAGGTTGCGTAGAATGAAACTCGAGTTCACGCCGCGAATGTAATCAATTTCGCTTCGGGTGGCGCCATTTTTATAGATGACGATTGCGAGTGTCTCCAGACTAGCTTTGGAGAGATCTTTATTGAGTTCTTCTTTACGGAGCGCATCAATTGTTTCCGACATTTCATTTGATGTGCTCAAGGTAATCTCATCTTCTTTGCGAATGAGTGTAATTCCCCGTCCGACGAGCTTTTCCTCAAGAGTAATTATCGCCATATCAATATCTGCCTCTTTCTCCTTGAGCATTTTGGCAAGCGTTGAAACAGAGAGCGGTTCGCCTTTGTAAAAAAGTAATGCTTCAATTTTTGCATCAAGATTCATAAGTAAGTTAGTATACTAGTAAGTGGGTAAGTTAGAAACATAGAAATGCATTCGTCTAGCATACTAGTTTACCAGCTTACTAGTATACTCTTCATCCTGCTTCACTATTTCCATGTCTTCAAAACTATTATGCTGAATAACATCAATGATACCATTTCGGACGAGTTCGAGCATCGCTAGAAAAGACACAATAATGTGGACACGTTGCTCTTTGCCGGCGCCCAATTCTGGATTGCGGGAGAAATCTCTAAAAGAGACTTTGAGTGCGGACTGTATACGCGCGGTCAAGCTATCGATCATTTCCTCGATACTCACGACTTTTTTGATTGAAACTTCCTGAACGAATTCTTTTTTAGGAATACGTAGAAGTGCATCCTTCACACCCGCGAGCATTGATTCGAGAGTGATGCGCGTGTCTGGACTAAAGAGTGGCTCATTCCAGCTCCGTTCTGGCGCCATAGAGAGCACGGTCCGGCCAAAATTTTCTTTGAGCGTGGGTGTGGCAGCTTTGATTGCTTGATAGAGTTTCAGACGCGCTTCAAGATCACTAATTTTTTCCGTTTCTTCTGTCGTGAGCTCCAAATTTGGTAAAAGTGATTTTGATTTAATGAGAATGAGTGTGGCTGCCACCATCACGAAACTCGTCGTGTCTGAAAGAGTTGGCGTGGCCATGGTGCGAATATGCGCGATGTAGTCATCGGTCACTTTCGCCAGCGATATCTCATTCACAAAAAGCTTTCGACTTTCAATCAGTGAAAGCAGAAGCCCCAGCGGCCCTTCAAATACAGGCGTTTTTACCGTATACGTGATTTCAACAGTGTCCATTGAGCTTTATTTTACTTGATTTTCATTGATTCTGATACTTGACTTTAATGAGAATGTATGATATCATATTAAAAATTTTGTTGTAAGTTTTAGTGGTTACCAAAGTAGAGTCCAAATCTTTTTTGGTAACCACTAAAACTTACTCACAATGAATAATGATACAAAAGAAATACTAGCGTTCTTTGCCCTATGCATAACCATTATGATCGTATACTCTATGTTTATTAAGGAACATGTGGTTACGGTTGAATCCAATGGAAAAATCTACTTCACCAGTACTACTACACTAATAATCCATATTAATGCAGTTGAATTTGGGTTCACGGAGATAGAATATGGAATTCCGAATGTGGGTGATAGTGTATTTATTCACTATCGGTCAGGTACGAGATTTACTCACGGAGACTGGGAATTAGGTAAAGAATGGCTTAAGGAAAATCTTCCCGGCAAAGTAATTGCTGTTAACTAACAGTAATCAAATAAAAAAAGACTCTCAATAATGAGAAGTCTTTTTTTATTTGATAAGCAGATTTTACGGATTCAATCTTTTTACATCACGCGGGAGATAGGTTGCTTCGCGGATGTTAGGAAGGTCGAGGATTTTCATGATGAAACGTCCTGGGCCGATGCCGGCGCCGCCGTGCGGAGGACAGCCATAACGGAAAAAGTTCAAGTAGTCCTTGAGAGATTCGAGCGACATTCCTTTTTCTGTCGCCTGCTTTTCGAGAATTTCTGGTCGGTGTTCGCGTTGTGCAAGAGTGGTTACTTCAATTCCACGGTAGAGCAAGTCAGCGCGCTTGGAACGATCCGGATCGGTTTCAGTGCGCATGTGATAGAAGGCACTCTTTGATTTGTGGTAATCGGTAATGAACACAAATTCATGATTCTTTTCTTTTTGTATATAGTCTGAAATAGCGCGTTCTTCTTCTGGTGAGAGATCGTGTTCTTCGGGACTTTCTATGTTGAGACCGGCCAAAATTTTCTTGGCTTCAACCATGGTGACCCGTGGAAATGGTCGCGCCGGAATTGGCAAGTTTAGTTCGGGAAAAGTGTTGTTCAATTGTTCGAAACCGGAGACGATCATCCCCTCTTCGAAATCCATAATGTCATGGTGTGACTCAATGTATGCCATCTCAAAGTCCCAACCCGTAAATTCGGTGAGGTGGCGTGTGGTGAATGATTGCTCGGCGCGAAAGACGGGGCCTGCGACAAATACACGCTCGAGTCCTGAGGCGATTCCCATTTGTTTATAAAACTGTGGCGATTGCGCCAAGTATGCTTTCCGGTCGAAATAGTTTACTTCAAAAACTTCAGCGCCGGTCTCAGAGGGTGTCGACATAAATGACGGCGTGTAAAGCTGAATAAAATTATTCTCATCCCAGAATTTACGGAAACCTTTTTCAAACTCGGTCCAGACTTTCAAAATTTTCGTTTTCTCCGCCTTGCGTAAATCAATCCAGCGATAATCAAAACGTGTTGGTGCTTCGGTTTCTTCATCATTACCTTTGACGACAACTGGAATTGGTAGTTCGGGCTCAGATTTGGAAAGAACTTCTATCTTTGTAGCACCGATTTCAATGCCGCCGATTGCTTGCTTGGCTTCTTTTACAGTACCAGTAATTGATACAACAGATTCCAAAGAAAGATTTTTGGCAACCTCAAATGCTTCTGGATTGGATATTTCGATGACGTTTTGAATCATTCCTGAGACATCACGAAGTACCAGAAAGATAATTTTACTCTGCACACGGAGAGCTTGCACGAAGCCAATAACTGTAACTTCACTACCGACTGAACTGCCAGCATCTTTTATATATAGTCGAGATAACATAGCCATAACTCTAACATACAATATGTTGATTTAAAAGATTAAAGCGGCCGTCTTTTTTGAGACGACCGCTTGTTAAAAATTGAAATGTTTAAGGTAATCTATGGACGAGGAATACTTTTTGAAAGAAGCTCTTCCACTCTTACGCCTTTATAGTATTCCTCAACATTCTTAGGAAGTACGACTTCCTTTTTTGTACCGTTAATACGGCCAGTCTTTCCGGATCCTTTGACATAATAGGATTTTTTTCTCATAGAACTCTCTTTTAGGGGGTTTAATTATTTTATTTGAAGTACAACGAGCCATCTTTATAGCACAAATGAAGAAGTAGTGTAGATTGACTATTTCGGTAGCACTGGTATACTCAGATTATGAGCATAACAGTTTGGCAACAATTTCTCATTAAGTGCTGTTATTTCTTTCTCAATGATAGAAAGCTGATTCTTGCCTTGGCGTCATAAACAATCCAAACGACCGAAGATAAAAACCAGCTTTCTATCAAAAAATACGAAGCTGGTTTTTGTTTTTATAAACAAAAAAAGTTCTAAATTCTTCGAAAAGTAAATATTGTTAAACCATTAAAAACCCCCATCTATGTGCAGCCATCTAGAAGAACTCCCTGGTCCACAATTTCCTGAAGTGTCTAACTACTACACGTTCCGCGGACATCTAAAAAGCCAACTTCTATTAAAAGCAATTGAGGAACAATGCAGAAAAATTCACTACGTTAAGTGTGATATATTTTCTACCCATCAAGCAGCAAGAGAAAAAATAAAAGGAAAAGCATTCTATATAAAGGATTGCTATTTAAAAAGAGACGGTGCATTCTACCTCAGTTCCCCTATCTTAGAAGAAGGTGCTTATCATTTAAAGGTTCCTGGAACTGTATTCGTTCTGGGCCTTAATTCTGAAAAGTCGGTTGATGGAAACTTTTATGTAAGACTTGCTAAACGCATAAAAGAAAAGTTCCACAATCCTACTAACTATCAATCCCAACTCCAGAATAATAAATGGCCGTTGGGAGATGATATGAATGAAAATGCAAAAGCTGTGCTGGAGCATCTATTACAACCTTAAATGGTTTAACCTAAAAAGCAAACGTCCCACTTTCTAAGCGGGACGTTTCTTTTTTAGTGGCGTAGTTTAATTTCCTCTGAAAATCTTTTTTTCAAATTGACGGAAGCCTTTTTCGTTTCGCGGGCTATTATAAACAGTATCAATACCATTCTGTTTTTTCTTCAATTCAGGAAGTTTTCCTGTATGAGTATTGCTGTCGTCATCATTGCCACCATAACCTCTGTTTGTTGATTTTTTTGCCATTTGTACGGGGATTAAGAGTTAATTATTTTATTCGAAATAACAATAAAAAAATACTTTACTATAAAAAGCAAAGTGGCGCAATAAAATTTTTATATATAGTTAGTAGAGCCCAACGCCAATTTTCTCCCGAACGTCTTTCATTTTTTCCTTCACACGAATTTCGGCCTTCTTTCCGCCTTCACGCAAAAGTTCTAGCAGAGCACTCTGGTCGGCGGCCAACTGCTCACGTTTTTCACGCATTGGTTTAACAAAGGCTTCAATATCTTCAATTAGTGCTTCTTTTAAGTCTTTATACTTCCCTTTTTTTTCTTCATAAAGCGCAGCCAACTCTTTCTCATTTTTGAAAAGTTTGTGAATTTCAAACACATTGGTCGGCACATCACCACTAGAATCGGTTACGATACCCATTACCGCTTTTTTTATTTCTTCATAACTCGCAAATAGTGGAATGGTATTTCCATAACTCTTAGACATTTTTCGTCCATCCGTTCCAGGGACAATTGCAACAGTCTCTAAAATAAGTGGTTCGGGTATTTTAAAAGTATCACCCCAAATACGGTTGAATTTTTCTGCGGTGTCGCGCGCGTATTCAATATGCTGTTTCTGGTCTTGCCCTACTGGCACCACATCTGCATCTTGAATCAAAATATCTGCGGCCATAAGTAACGGGTAATCAAAAAGTCCCACTGTTACGTCCTTTGCTTTCATGTGGGCATCTTTATATGAAGTCGCCCTTTCGAGATATGGCATGGTGGTAATGCAATTGAAAATCCAGGCGAGCTCGGCTACTTCAGGGATATCGGATTGTTTAAAGAGCGTTACTTTTTGCGGATCAAGACCGACAGCCAGGTAGTCGAGAAGCACATTCATAATGTTTCCACTCAATACCTTTTTATCTTGAACGGTTGTGAGGGAGTGGAGATCAGCAATAAATACGTAGCTCTCATATTCATTCTGAAGATCGACAAACTGTTTCATTGCGCCGAAGTAGTTGCCGATGTGCATCTGGCCGGACGGCTGGATGCCGGAGAGAAGGATTTTCTTAGACATAAAGACAGTATACAGTATCGAGTATAAAGTATAAAGTATTTAGTCTCCCACCAAGGCTGAGCGACTTTCCACAACTTAGTACCAGAGTTATGAAGGAAAAGGACTGGCACCCAGTCACCCATATGCTACAATCCCAAAGTCATATGGCTGCAAAAACACCAAAAAATACGCTCCGTATACCGCCGCAAAACCTCGATGCAGAGAAAGCGGTACTCGGCTCGATTATGCTTCGTCCTGAAGCACTTCATGAGGTAGAAGATATTCTTTCCGGCGATTCTTTCTATGCCGAAAAACATAAAATAATTTGGAAGAGCATGGCTGATCTTGCGGTGAAGCATGAACCGATTGATCTCATTTCCCTTTCCGCAAAACTTCGAGAAAATAAAATGCTTGATTCGATCGGCGGCGGCACCTATTTGACCGAACTTTTAAATGCCGTACCACTTTCTACCAACGTAAAACATTACGCAGAAATCGTTGAGAAAAAATTCATTCTTCGCCGACTTATTGAAGCCGCGGATGATGTTTCGGAACTTGGTTTTAGTGAAAACGATGATGACGTTGATGAACTCCTCGATAAAGCAGAGAAAAAAATATTTGAAATTACTGGTACTCCGAAAGGGCAAAAGTTTATCAGTATCAAGCAGACACTGAATGAAGCGTGGGAGCGTATCGAAAAACTCCACGCCAATCCTGGCGATCTTCGTGGTGTGCCGACTGGTTTTAAAGCGCTCGATGACATGCTCTCTGGTTTTCAAAAATCTGACCTCATCATCTTGGCAGCTCGTCCATCGATGGGTAAAACGACACTGGCGCTTGATATCGCCCGTCTCGCTGCGACCAAACACAATGTCCCCGTCGGCATTTTCTCACTTGAAATGGATTCGCAGCAGCTTGTAGATAGAATGCTTGCCGCAGAATCTCGGGTGAACGCGTGGAATCTTCGTACCGGTCGGCTTAATGCTGATTCGGAGTTCTCACGACTTCGTGATGCCCTGGACAAGCTTTCGAAAGCCCCGATTTTTATCGACGATCAATCCTCAAACTCCATCGCTAAGATGCGTGCTTTTGCCCGCCGCCTGAAAGCAGAACATGGCTTGGGACTCATTATCGTGGACTATCTCCAGCTCATGACCACCAGTAAAAATTATGACTCGATGGTAAATCAAGTGACGGAAATTTCCCGTTCATTGAAAGGACTTGCTCGCGATTTGGAAGTACCCGTTATCGCATTGTCGCAGCTTTCCCGCGCAGTGGAATCGCGCGGTGGCCGCCCTCGTCTTTCAGACTTGCGCGACTCCGGTTCCATCGAACAAGACGCCGACGTCGTAATGTTTATTCATCGTGAAGACAAATACAAAGAAAAAGAAGAGAAAAATAATATCGCTGAAATCATGATCGAAAAACACCGTAATGGTCCAGTTGGTAAAGTGGAACTGTACTTCGATGAAAAGATGACCACCTTCGTTGATTTGGAAAAGAGTAACTTCAGTGATTTTGCTCCCGCCGGGCCGAAGAATGGATTGGATGACTTCTAGTAAACTAGTATGCTAGTAAGTTGGTAAGCTAGACAGATGCGCTTTAATTTTCTAGATTACCAGTATACTAGATTACTAACTTACTTTTATATGGACGAAATCGAAAAACTAGCATCTTTATTTGCCCAATTTCCCGGTATTGGCGAGCGCCAAGCCAAGCGTTTCGTGTATTTTTTGCTGGGACGGGATCAGGCGTATACCAAAGATCTCATCGATCGACTTGGGCAGCTTAAGAAAAAAATCGCTCAGTGCCGTGAATGCTACCGCTACTTCCCTGCCGACGGCAATGAAATTTGCGATGTTTGCGCCAGTCCCAAAACTGATCCTAGTATGTTGATGGTTGTTGAAAAAGATTCTGACTTTGAAAATGTGCGCAGAAGCAAAGCCTACCCTGGAAAGTATTTTATTTTGGGCGGACTGGTGCCGATTATCGACAAAACAACTACCAAGAAAATTCGCGTGAATGAACTGCTTAGTCGTGTTGAAACGATGGCTAATCCGCCAACTGGCGGAGGCTTAAAGGAGCTCGTTATTGCTCTGTCACTGAACCCTAATGGTGAAAATACTGATTCATACTTGCGGCAAAAAGTTGCTGCGCTAGCTGAGACATTTAAATTTAAAGTAACCAGTCTGGGCCGTGGACTTTCCACTGGAAGCGAGCTTGAATATACCGACGATCAGACAATAAAGAATGCGTTAAAAAATAGACAATAGGCTTTAAGCACTAGGCGTTAGGTAATAAAAAAATCCCGCCAGGTTTTACCTAGCAGGATTTTTTTAATTTCTTTAAAGCCTTACTTCCAACCCGCCTTTAATAAAATCCCATAAAAGATCAGTGCCTCCTCTGGCTCAACCTTTAATTTTAATTGACTATGGTGGATATAAAGTTCGTCATAATGCAAAGATTTTTGTCGATTCCCATAAATATTTCCGGAGATAATTTCATTAAACTTAAGATTACAGTCGAACTCCATAGTATCGCTCATTTCCTCATATACATATGCCTGTAACATACTTTGCACTGCCGCACGCAATACCTCATTATCTTTCTTTACCTCAGCTATAGGCACCTTAGCATTAGCATCCTTTGGACCTTTGAGTATCTCAAAAGACAAGCAAATACCTTTTAGGGGGTCAAAAATCTTACTGATCGAAATTGTTATTTTTTTAGTTTTCATTAGAACTGCTCTTTTTTAGCCTGTCTGGTTAGCTCATCCAGATTTTTAAGTTAACGTTTATTCATACAGTACTACAAATTCTAATAAAGTAAACAAAAACCACCTTTATCGGTGGTTTTTGTTTACTTTACTTTATTGATGAAATTTTTACTTTTGTGAGTGGCTGTCGGTGGCCGTTTTTCTTGTGGTAGCGGCTTTTCTGCTTATATTTAACTACAATGACTTTCTTGGCACGGCCATTTTCCTGAAAAAGTCCTTCAACAACAGCGCCATCAATGAAAGGCATACCAATCGTGGTGTCATTGCCATTGTCTACCAGTAAGACCTTCTCAAAAGTGATCTTGTCACCTTTTTTGAAGTCGCCCGGAAGCTTTTCAATATCGATAACATCGCCAACAGACACCCGGTACTGCTTTCCGCCGGTCTGGATGACTGCAAATTCGCTTTTTGTTGCTCCTTTTGCCATAGAACCCATATTATATACATAATTTGGAAAAAGGCAAGAATTCAGCGAGGTCTCAAATGGGAAATCAAAATTGCAGCCTAGAGGTGAGTATGCGATACCAAGACATGAATCCACAACGAAAATTTCTATAAAAAGGCTATACTACTTAGCAATGAGAGAGAAAATTAAAAAATTCTGGAAAACGTTAGGTCCTGGTTTGGTGACCGGAGCGTCCGATGATGATCCATCAGGTATCGCTACCTACTCACAAGCTGGTGCTCAGTATGGCCCACAGTTACTTTGGCTTTCAACATTCACTTTGCCCTTCATGGGACTCATTCAGGAAATGTGTGCGCGCATTGCATTAGTCACAGGACAAGGCTTGGCTTCAAATATTCGCCGCTTTTATCCTAGGCGTATTCTGTATATCGCCACGATATTTCTTTTTGCAGCCAACACACTCAATATCGGCGCAGATTTGGGAGCAATGGCAAAAGCTGTGCAATTGCTGGCACCGAAGATTCCTTTTGTGGCGCTTATTATTTTTTTCGGCATCGGCGGCATTTTGCTTGAAGTTCTTGTCAGCTACAAAGTCTACTCCAAATATTTGAAGTGGCTGGTGCTGGTTCTTTTCTCATATGTCGCTTCATTATTCTTAGTGAAATTCCACTGGAGTACCATTTTATTCCACACTTTCGTTCCACAGCTTTCATTTACTAAAGAAAGTATCTACCTTGTTACCGCTCTTTTGGGTACGACTATTTCACCCTATCTTTTCTTTTGGGAAACTTCACAGGAAGTTGAAGAAGAAATACTGGATGGTCGAACGACACTGGAAGAACGAGAAAACACCGTTGAACCAGTACTCCGTGCAGAAATAAAAAATATGCGCGTGGATGTTTGGAGTGGAATGTTTCTTTCGAACTTTGTGATGTTTGCGATTATTGCTGTTTGCGCCGGCACGCTCTTTACTTCGGGTATCACCAACATCACCTCGGCATCCGATGCGGCACTGGCACTCAAGCCACTTGCCGGTAATGCTGCCTTTATTCTCTTTGCGCTTGGAATTATTGGTACGGGATTGCTCGCGATTCCGGTACTTGCGGCCTCGGTATCGTACGCGGTAGCAGAACTTTTCTCTTGGAATGAAGGCCTGTATCGAAAATTTAGCCAGGCGCGGTCTTTCTATGGAGTGATGATCCTTGCGGTAGTTGTGGGTCTGGCGCTCAACTTCTTGCATATTGATCCCATAAAAGCACTTATTTATTCGGCCGTGGGCAATGGTTTGATCGCGCCGATTATTATGGTCTGTATCGTCCAGATGAGTGGTAATGAAAAATTGATGGGTGAACACCGAAGCAAAAAAGCCACGTCTCTTCTTGGTTGGTTTATTACGGGAGTGATGATGATTGCTGGTATCGCAACACTTGTTTCATTTTTTGTTAAATAGAAATTGTGCGTTATACTATTTATAAATGATTTCAAAATACACCTACAGAAAACTGGAGTGGATTGATGTCGAAAAACCGACACGCGAAGAAATTCGCCAGCTGGTTGAAGAATACAACTTGCCGGTACTGGTCGGAGATGATTTACTCGTTGAAACTATGCGTTCAAAGGTTGACCGATACGACAACTGCTTGTTTTTAGTGCTTCACTTCCCTGCCCCGATCCGTAACCATAAAAATACTGCTCGACACGAAGTTGATTTCGTTATCGGTAAAAAATTTGTCATTACGATTCATTACGAAACTGTTGACCCAATCCATGATTTTACCAAAAAGTTCGAAGTACACTCTACCCTCGATAAAAGTCCGATCGGCGACCATGCTGGATACCTCTTTTTCTTTATTATTAGCGAACTCTACAAAGCATCCTCAACAGAACTTGATACAATGGAAAGAAAAATGCTCGAAATTGAGCATGATATTTTTGAGGGACATGAAGAAAAAATGGTGCGCAGCATCTCGGATATAAATCGCTCGTTGCTCGACTTCCGCCAAGCCCTTCATTTTCATCATGAAGTGCTTCAATCGTTCGAAAAAGCCGGAAAGGAATTTTTTGGCGAAGACTTTTCCTACTATCTGGCTGCTATTATCGGAGAATACAATAAAGTACACACGATGATGGAAAGCCACAAAGAAACCTTGGCCGATTTGCATAATACGAACGACTCACTTCTTTCTGCCAAGACCAACGACACCATTAAAACGCTTACGATCATGAACTTTATCATGCTTCCACTCGGACTCATTACCTGGGTGTTTGGTATGACCACGAAGTTTCCGCTCATCCAAGACAAAACAGATTTTTATATTGTTCTCGGTGCAATGGCACTCACCGGTCTTGTTATGTTTATTTACTTCAAAACACGGAAATGGCTCTAAAACTGTACAATACGCTTACCCGCAAAGAAGAACTATTCACTCCAATCGAAGATCACAAAGTTGGCATGTATACCTGCGGGCCGACTGTCTACAACTATGCGCACATCGGCAATCTGCGTACCTATATTTTCGAAGATGTCCTAAAACGAGCGCTTCGCTATGAGCACTATGAGGTTAGGCACGTCATGAACATCACCGATGTGGGACACTTAACAAGCGACGCCGATACAGGCGAAGACAAAATGGAGAAAGGCGCTAAACGTGAAGGTAAAAGCGCGTGGGACATTGCGAAATTTTATACCGAAGCCTTCAAACGCGACATGGAACTTTTGAATATCGAACCGCCAACAATCTGGTGTGCCGCTACCGACCATATCAATTTGCAGATCGAACAAATAAAGCAACTTGAAGCAAAGGGAGTGACGTATCAAGCAGAAGACGGTATTTATTTTGACACCAGTAAAATTGCTGATTACGGAAAGCTAGCACATCTTTCCATTGAAAATTTAAAAGCTGGAGCTCGTGTAGAAATGGTTGCCGGCAAAAAAAATCCCACCGACTTTGCACTCTGGAAATTTTCACCCAAAGATTCGAAGCGCGAAATGGAATGGGAAGGTCCTTGGGGGGTTGGTTTTCCGGGTTGGCACATCGAGTGTTCTGCTATGAGTATTTATTATCTCGGTGAGCAGTTTGATATTCACTGCGGCGGGATTGACCATATTCCCGTTCACCATACCAACGAGATCGCGCAAGCAGAAACTGCTACCGGTAAAAAGCCATGGGTTAATTACTGGATGCATGGAGAATTTTTGGTACTAAAAGACGAAAAAATGGCTAAAAGTGGCGACAACTTCCTGACCTTACAGCGAGTTATAGATGAAGGCATTTCCCCGCTTGCCTACCGTTACTTCGCCCTGACCGCCCATTATCGCTCTCAACTCAACTTCAACTGGGATGCCTTAAAAGGGGCCGAAATTGCTCTAAAACGGCTTTATACGGTCTATTTAGGCCTCGCAAAGGAGAACGATAGCTCTACCGGGAAGCCAATCCCCGCCTACATTGCCTTGTTTAAAAAGTACCTCGAAAATGACCTTGATATGCCCCGGGCTCTTACCGTACTCTGGGATGTACTCAAAGACGAAGCCCAAAGTCCTGCCGACCGACGAGCGACCGCGATTGATTTTGATAAAGTGCTTGGTCTGCTTTCCAGCACATTGGGATCCTAAGCTTAGAATTCCACGTGGACAAGTTGTCGCG